>Ga0123352_10006883_pt1 | contig 17494 bp, 9 predicted proteins | sample TergutLab28metaG_FD_89700 | JGI IMG/M metagenome (GOLD analysis project Ga0123352, IMG submission 89700) | Labiotermes labralis P1 segment gut microbial communities from Petit-Saut dam, French Guiana - Lab288 P1 | ecosystem: Host-associated > Arthropoda: Insects > Digestive system > Gut ... | reverse complement strand
CTGACCAGGAAGGAAACAAGCTAATGTTTCTGTCAGAATGGCATGAATTTCCTTCGGTGCCTTGCCTTGCAAAAAAAAAAAAAACTTGATGACAGCTTATGTCTCGATGTTGTTGAAATGGTGCGCGTCCCTGGCATGCTTCCGAGCTTGTTTCCTTCATAGTCAGGCTAAGGACTTATCAGCACCCCGGTAGAATTGTTGTCATGACTGCAGTATGTCAGTGATTACAGGACAGCTGTGCCACAGTCGACTTTCCAGGATCATGACAGACATTGTTAGCAGTCGTATTTGTCTTTGGTTGGGGTAAATGTTTAAAAAAATTAAAATCCATGTTCTAATTGTAATGCATACAGAAGAGGTATAGCTATAGCTATACTCATTCTTAACCCCAGCTCTAGGCAGCAGTGAGTGTTCAACTGCATGCCCCAGCAACTTTGCTTCTGCAGAAAGAAACCCAGTATTCATAGAATAGGGGACTAGGTGGGACCTAGGGCTGGTCTAGATGTTCTGGTGAAGACTAAAATCACTTGCCCTGGCTGGGAATCAAAACCTCACATTATGCAGCCTATCCATTGTGTTTGGTTGTGTCATTTCAAGGCTGATTAAGCCTGAAAATAATGCTGATCATTTATGTCTAGTGTGGCAGTGTGCAATTGTTTTGTAAGTGCAGGCCACTCTACCATGAGTGATTTGTCAAAGTGCTACAGAGGGTTTCTAAAACATAATGTTAATATATTGAAAACTGAGTTTTGTTCATTTTATTCTTATTTGTATTAGATTACAGTAAACTGTAATTTAAGAAATAATACTGATGAGTTTGTTTGTCCATGATATATGTATATTGAGCTCATGTTCATTAACCTTTTGACGCCTAATGTCAACTATAGTGGTCGTACCGCACCACCAACCTCTAAAGTTGCGTTTTATATATTTATTCAACAAATATAGGTACTGAATATTTTAAACATGGTATGTACTCTCCGTTTTTTTCTCTTCAAAATGCAGTTTGTTTCATAATTCTAACACATTTGGTTCCTGTATTAATCACATTCTATATACAGGGTTTGCTAAAATTAAAAAAATAATTCCAGTGCCTAAAGGTTAAAAGAATCTCAAGGATCAAAAGGCTCCACAGGCCACTTAGGAGAGGTTCAAGGGCCACAGGATGCCTCCCACTGATCTAATATGGCGCTGTGCCTCTGATAGTGTTTACTGGTGTGGTGCTTAGCAGCAGGGTTTACCGCAGGTCTTCCTTTTGTGCAGGTTGTGCCTGATGTTGATGACTTACAAGAAGATAAACCTGGAGTTAAGAACTGTGTACAGGAGGAGCTGTTGGCTGAAAAAGTGGACAGTTTGTCTCACAAAATAACACTGCAGGTAGATACATGACATGATTGGTAACCAGTTCAGATTTTTGGTTCCACTGGCAGTGAGTATTCAGACTGATTATCTGGGGTGTCACAGTATGTAGGTACCAGCTGCCGCCCAACGAGACCCAAAAGCCCAGCACTGCTGTATTAAATTCTTTTTTACTGCTGGGGAAAAGTGCTTACTGCTGCTGATGTCCGAACACTGCAGAGCTAGTGTGGTGTCTTGAGCTGACAGACTGCTGTGACCAGATTGCAGCTTGAAGGATGCAGTGTTCTCTGAGTTACACACCATTCCATCATGATATTTATGCAGTAGTTTCTTCCTTCACTTAAAATGTGGCACTTGACTGAGAGAGGCATATTTTTATCACCATCTGAGTAAATTTGCATAATTCAGTTCATGGTGTGTTCTGATCACTTGTAATTAGTAAAAGTATACAGTGGCTGTCAGTGTAAACATTAAACCCAATCAAAACAGTGACTTGTATTACGAAAGTTGCGGCAGTCTGTGTTGTGCATGGTATGGTAACTACTGTTAGTTACTGTGAAGCTGTTTTATTTGGCACTGTCAGATGTTCATCACTGTTTCAGGAGCAGATGGACAATGTGCAGCAGATCAGACAGTCTGTAATGGCTGTGCAGAGCAACAGACGTGTGGGGCACATTCCTGTGCAGAGGATTGGGCAGGATGCTCGGGAAGTAGCTGCAGATGAGCTAGCCCAGTACCAGCATCTGCTGTCCCCTGTGCAGACCAGTGTACCATTCAGTATGGTGTCTCATCCAATCAGAAGCCTTTCTCAGCCACAGGGCACCAGTCCCTCTGGGGAGGTTCAGAGAGCTCAGTCAATCAGTGACGGTGGCAATGCCGGCAGGGTAATGGTGCCCGTGTTTTCTCATCACCACCAACATTATACAAATGTACCAGTTCGTTTATACCAGATGCAGTCTTGTCAAGGGTTGCCAAATCATCAGCATAAAAATGCTGACAGACGTGTTCCAGAATCATGTCTTTCTAATGGTGGAACAGCACAATGTGTGTTAAATGGCAGTCATGTTGTACAGGGAGTCGTCAGCCTGACAGCCATGCAGACAAATGGTAATGAAGAACTGGGACAGAACCATCCAGTTTCTTCTGTGGTACAGCATAAGAATGCGTGTGTCACTAACAGCTTAGGTCACCAGCTGCAGTCACCTGGGAGTAATGCACCTGGCAGTAGCAGCGGTAGAGTACAGGGTGTCAGAAGCAGCAGACAGGGGGGCCTTTCAAATAGCAGTAGTTCTGTCTGTAGTCAAGTAGAGCCAGTTGTAACTTCTGTCATTCTTTCAAACAAAGATTCTGTCATGCGACAGCAGCATCTGGCATCATTTCTGTCATCTTTAGGATTGACTGCTGCAGTCACAGTTCCAGCTGTCCCATATACTTGCGGTTTGCAGCAGTCACATTGGCATGAAATACCAGGGCATGCTGTGCAGCAAACGGCAGCAAGAAACTTGGACTGCGTGAGAAATAGCGCTTACGCAAGCCAGAATGTGACCTCGTCAGTTAGGTCTTTGCAGTGTGCACGAGACAGCCCTCGTGGTTCTGTCTTGCAGAGGTTGTCGCACATCAGACATGGCACTCCCGGGCACTCTGGTGCCTCACCTCGGGTTCAGCGTAACATCATGCAAAACCTCTCCATGATCATCCAGTCTCACCTTGAAGCTGGCCATACCACCAGTGAAGTTGCTAATTTAAGACCAAGACATTGAAGACCTCTGGCAGTACTGTATAGGACTGATGATCCTGCATCACATTGTTCTTTGCGCAAGTGGAAGGTCTTTCTTTAGGCAGAGTAATGTTTCTGTTGTTAAAGCAAACCAACGAAGTACACTGAGGTTGTGATATTCAGTTGTTTCATTAAGGCTGCACCCTGTTTTGGCCCATCTGGGTCATTATCTTAGAGTTCAATATAAAGACGAGTGGAAATACACAGATTCTGCATATGCATATACATACAGATGGAATACATATTGACAGGAGAGTTAGGAGAAACGTATGGAATTTGATGAAAACTTGGTGCCTGCTAAGTCTGTCCTTATAATGATAGAATGTGCATAAAATATCCACCTTTGGTAATCTAAGAACTGTGATTGTTGAGTAATATTTTTTATTGCTTTTGAAAGGAACCATTTTATGACAAATTCAGTTAGATTGTTGTTCACCATAAACCACATTCAGACAACAGAATTATGTATTGATAAACAATCAACATTATTTTTTTAATCACAACCAAATTCAATTCCTCATGCTTCAGGAATCAACAGTATAATTTGTAGCTATTATTGGAATGAGCTGATTTTGGTACGCATCACCATCAATGTCACATCAATCTCAGAAATCAGACTTCCTTCATACTGTGCCTGCCAACCTTCATGAATTTATGTGACACATGGGGAAGTCTGTGATGGTAGATCTATTCCAGGATACCCCAGCCAGTAATGTGTGCAGGTCTTCCCACATTGTACCATATGCAATGTTCATGCGTGCAATGAATTGCCGACGGTTTGGTGTCCAACTGCTTCTATACAAATTCCTGAGCATTGGTTGTAACAAATATGAACCACTGTACTGTTTGTACGTTTATTTGAACAAGTGTGACACACTGGATTGTGTAACAGGCCTGTAACTGCACAGTCTTTATTCACACCATTTGACCTGCTGTAAACCTGTTTTGGACGCCAAATTATGTAATAAGTCACATAGACCCAGATATAATATTGAGGATATAACAGGGACTGAGCTTTTAATTTTGGATTCCATATTTTTATCTTAAAATTTAATGTTATTGTGTATAACATTTGTAATTAATCATAATGGAATTCTATGTTACTTCCACTTACATTTATTTTTAACTCCTTGGTAATGGCCCAACCAGTGTCTGCTTAGTTTGCTGTAATGACTGGTTAAGGTGTACATGGTAGAGACAGAGTGTTCGAAGACTGTCCTTTGTTTTGAATTATGGCGTACAGTTGGTACAGATGAGCTGGAATAATACTAATCAAGAAATGATACACTGCGACTTCCACAACTTGGATTTCTAGGTAGGGCATTCTTTCTGTTGCTACCATGGTGCCCAAACTGTGCAGCTCAGTACTCATTTCCGTTCGTTTGTGCTTGGACACAAGAACTGTTACTGCCATGGCCATTGCAGGTCTATTGAAATAAAGGCCAGTCACCTAATGATCTCTAAGGGACTGGATTTAGTTGCCTGCCCTCAATTTTAGGACCATTTTGAATTTTTCCGATTTCCTTCATGTACAAAAATTGTAGTGTATTACAAATCATTTAGATGGAAGAAAATTGGCATTGAATGTGATCTGTCTTGAACTCAGGACTTTTACACATAAACCCAACATCTTAATCCTAGACCACAGACAAAGTTTTTGAATATTTGCCTTTGATGGCAGAGCATCATGTTGCAATGGTGTGTATCCGCTTTGGGCTGAGTGTCACATTTTATTGATACTAATACTACACGGTCACCAGGAACATTACTGCCAGACAAATGTTTAATATGTCACAACCACTGGCTTATTGATGTGGTCTGTATTTTCACTGTTTTAAACATGGATGTTGTCCATGTAAATTCACATTTATTCTGAAAGGGGAATTTGTGCCTGGTTATTTTCCACAGAATACATCTAGTGTGATGTGTTGTAGTTGCTTTGCATCATGATGTAAAGCAACTGTAAATAGTAAAGGACAGACTAAGAGTGTAAACCAAGCATGAACCCATATAAGACAGAAATGGTCTCAGAGGAAGAAGAATTGTAACTCACATTTGACCACTGATACAGCATCTGTATAAGAAATGGTTGCTTGTCAGCGGGTTGAGCTGTATGGAGCTGTTCTGTTGTTTTCTCAGCCTCTTGCTCACATGAGTGATAAATAACAATACAGACTACTCATAACTACACCAGTGTTATGAGCATCAGACAGTATTATAAGTGTTTACATGCTTGATCATGGTGGTAACAGTAACATGTCCAGCAGGTTTGTAGTTTGAATCTAACGCTTCTGATAGACTGAAGACTGATTTTCATGTTTTGTTTAATCTCTCGGCAAATGCACTGACTGTGCCCTGAAACTAGTCTGCAGCTGAGTCCATATCCTCTTGTTAGTGGTCATAATAATCCTGTTGCAATATGAATGGAAAATTGTCAAGCATTTATTAACAGCATTATTTAATTTGTAACATAAATTATTGAGTAAACTGTTTATGTTGCATATGAGAACATTTCTGCCCATAAAATGGGGCATTTGCAGATGTAACCTCAATAAATAGTTTGTAATCTATACAAATTTTGTGGTTTGCTGGATATACATTTATCAAAGATATATAATATAAACATCTGTAATTCTTACAGTCAGCCATACAGGTAAAGTAATGACCTAGAAAGAAGCCATTAAGGGGCACTGAAATCACAGTTCCACTGAATATGCATGCAGTGAACTTGGAAAGTTCTGGAAAGACAGCTGAAGATACAAACTTGATAAAATGCACCTAAGATGCAAAGTTTTGGGACAATAGTGGGCACTGCAGTACTGACTTATTACCTTCCAGTGCCATTGACTGCTGTTCTGCATTGTTCCTATTTATAACTGCTTGCTAACAAATATGTGATGTTAATATTGGCATTTGATATAGATACATAAAGTAATGTTTCTCATTCTGCAGTAAATGGACCACCGCAGTAATCAGTCACATTGTTATGAAACAGCTACTATGCAAGCACTAAGACAGTTCCTCATAGTTGGGGTTACCACCATTTGCTTACAGCCTTCATGAATGTATGGTTTATAACTGTACTTTATCATCCACTTTTGTAGAACATCTTCAGGTGACCAAATGTTACTAAACAAAGAAACAAATGTCAGATTTCAGGTTCTGCTGATGGTGTGTGTTGAGAATACTGTCTTGTGGGATTAGATGTGTATTCTGCCCTGAAGATGAAGGCAGCAGGCTGCTCTGAAGCATGGCATAATATTAATACTTACAACCATGAGAACTTCAAATCCCAATGACAGAAGTTCCTTATTTTCTCTTTGAAGCTGAATGAGTCAACAGGAAGATTGGGTATTAGCATCCTGGTGACTGTCTTTTTGTTGACCCTTTCACAATCAGATATTCAGGCACTGTGGGGTGCATCAGGTCAAATATGTAAAATTTTTAAAATTAATTTGGAGGTTTTTCCTATGAAAAATTTCTTACAGATAACCAAGAGATGACCATGCCCCTGGGTTTTCACATCAGTATGGTGGCTGGGAAATAAACAGCTGATTACGGGTCATACAGTAATAGCGCCAAGTCTTATTGAGTACCCAGTGAAGGTACAAGTGTTGTTTCTGTTGTAACCCTGGAAAGGTTAAGAAATGTACCACCTTCGAAACAGTACGACACGTATTGCGTAGTGGTTTCTTCAGTCATTGTAGATTTGTTTTTGTTTCTACAGTAAAACCAACTAGATGCAGCAATGTATCAAATTTATCTTATTTTGGAATGACACTCTACATGTTTCGGACAGCCTTTCCGCCCATCATCAGGAGTTCAAGACTGTACATACAGCAGTAGCAAGCAGACAGCAGTATCTGTTTGACAAATGCCTGTTGCTGTATGCACAGTCTTGAACTGCTGATGATGGACAGAAAGACCGTCCGAAACATGTAAGAGTGTCATTCCAAAATCAAATAAATTTGATACGCTGGTGCATCTGGTTGGTTTTACTATAGATATATATTAAGATGCACAGCCCTGTGAATGTCAGATTTGTTTCTGTTTGTCGCTTGTTGTTCTGTGTGCAATAATAACTAATATACATGTTACATTCAGAGTAGGAATTAGTTGTTGAATTTTGATAAAGAATGCCATTTTTAGTACAAGCAGGCAAGGATATCAAATGGTGAACACAGTGTTAGGTATGTGTTGAAGAAATGTTATGTGAGTAAATTAACATGTCTGTCATTGCTCGATTTTAAGAGAAAAGATAATGCTACTCGTTTTAGTTATGTAAGTGGTTTTAAATTAAAATGCAGTGTAGTTGTAATTGTTTGAGCTGTTATTGGGAAGAGGAGGTACAGATAAAAAACTAAAGAGGGATGATCCATGGCAATAATATTTTCACACTTTTGAAATGGTGTAGGGATCACCAGTGCAGAACAGCGCGAAACAAACGGCCTGTGTAGACATGAATAGCCAGTCAGTTTGATGTGACTCACTTCAGCCTTGTAAATGGAGACAGTATGCTCCTCCATTTGTTGGCAGTCCGTGTGCTATCACAACCTAAAAAACCGCACTACTAATTTAAGTGACTGAAGGCATTACTGATGTTATGACTTTTATCACTCACATGTACCTATTTTCAGAAGTTACCACGGTGGTTTTGTAGAGAGGGAAATGCTTGGCATCACCGCTGGAACATACGGATATGAGGTTGGTGGGCAGCCATGTTCCATTTCAGTGTGTGAAATTAACTGGTTACAGACTGCCTAGTCACTCCTCTTCCCTGCAGAATGACAGTCACTAGAACTTGTGTAGCAAAATGTGGTATCACATGTTAGATTTGAGGTTCTCACAATGGTGTTGCTGAAGATCGAAGTCATGGGGTGGTGCCAAGGTGTTGCTCATGCAGTTTCCTACATTTCAAGGGATCATAATGCCAAATGTAGAGAACTACTCACCCATGACACAGGGTCACATCGCAGAAGACTTGAATCTTCAGGGCACTGAATATTATCCAGGGTTACAACTTCAGTAAGGAACAGGGCTTTTTGCCCATCTCCACTTGGTGGTAAGTTGTAGACCTTCATATCCATTCCCAATCTTCACAGCATGATGATGAAGTATAAAGGTAACTTCACTGTTTTGTAGGTTCAGTATATGTTAAATCAAGTCTATAAGTAGTTATATGGAGTAAAAAATGTGTGCATTATCTGGGAGTATACTGTAATGCAGGTTCTTTTACCATCTCACTAAGCAGGCAACTTAATTGTGCACAAAGCCAGCGTATGCTGGGACATCCCATTAACAGCTGCGATACTCAAGACGACAAAAGAAACACAATGTACTTTTAGTGATTTCAGCTACATTTCAACTAAGTTAATTGTTACACATCAAACTATAGTATTTAATGTTACATCTGTCTCTGCATTGCAACATACTGGTTATATTTGTTGTTACTCTGTTGTGTATGCCTCCAATAAAGTGTTTCATGAAGTTTACACCGAGTTGTCCTATTTTATGAAGGCTGCCAAATTTCAGTTGTGTTCATAGGTTGCCTGAAACTTGCCTCTCAACTGCTGATACCTACATGCAAGGCAAGTCATGCCCAGAAGGTTGTGTTTTTACACGCTGCCCAGCCAAAAATGGTCATTGCTATGCCATGACCATTAATGAGAACATTTTTTTTTCAGTGTCAGACCACAGTAATGTATCCAGTAACAATTATTATAACCTCAAACACTTTAAAAATTTTAAATTATCTTTTATTAAGTACATCTGTGTTTCTTGATTGTTCAGCTGCGAATTAAAACTCTTTGTATATGGTAATACACACTTCAATGTATAATGTTTTAACTTTTGTAACCTGACTGACAGAATGATAATCAATTTCTTTTTAAACTTCATTTCTTCAACCTTATTGTGAATACCTAAGGAATGTTACTCTATGTCCTGGACTTTTCTATGTTGGTCCTGCAACATACACCAAACTACAGGTTTTTGTACCTCTTGTGTAACCTCAAACCTGTTCTGTTGCCTCCCCATTTCATATGAGCTGCAGACAATGTCAAACCACAAATAAATATTTATTTTCAGGGTTAATGGAAATAGTATGGTTTTTTACGTCTTAATTTAAAACATTTTTACTTATTCTGGAATTAAAATTTTCTAATAAGTATTTTCCCACATGTTATTTAACAATTACTGTAATTCGTCAGTGTTTGGATATTTTGCCTGAAAATGGCACAATGCCACATTCCTACTGCCATCTGATGTTAATAGAATTAGACTGCATTGGAGTACTTTTGAAATATGAGAGATGTGTTTGCTACATTATCTGTGTATTTTTTGGGTCTTATGGAAAAGCTTCTTTTCTTTACATGGAAATTTTTTATTCTAAATTTTTACATGTTGAAAATGTATGTTTGTACACTGGTGGTGTGGAGTGCAGAATAAGAGAAAGGAGAACTTCAAGAAGACAGCAGGCAAGCTGTCAGCCATGTCTTCCTTAAGAGGATCCCATACCAGTAAAAATGGTGAGTAAACTTACAAAGTATTAACTCACTGTAATTAAATTATTACTGCTGGGGTGATCAGGTGGCATATAAGTGCCTTATACTTTTAATAGTAGTTCACACAACACACTCACAAAAACATACCAGTTCATTAACATTCAAATTGCACTACTTTCGTACACGTAAGATGCTGCATAGCACATTTATATTTTGTGCTGCAATAACTTTTGAAATACATTTTGTATACAATGTTGATATGTGCTCTTTTGCATTGTTCTAGCCATTTGAAAGTTATTTCTGAAGATGTCTTTGTCAACTATGTTGGAATTAAATACATTTACATGCTCACAAAAGTGAACATGTTTGAGCATTTTAAAAAAAGAATATTTAAAAACAAAAACATGCATGAAATATAATTTCATTTCTTTATCAAATTTCCTGCAGAGAAGACTGTACATATTAACAGTAACATATGAATATTTCAAACTTTTAACATTACATAACAACAATCTTAACATATCATTTTAACTGTACAATGGAATCTATATATTTGCAGTAATCCTAACTGGCCATGTTAAAAACTATATAAAAGTCAAACTTTCCACTTCCTCACTGAATAAGTGTTTCTATGTACATAACCTCTGCACATCAACCATATCGTATTAGCTGGACATAGATTCTGCTGAAGGTACATTTTTGCCCTTCACATTATACTCGTAACTGTAATTAGAAAAATCATACATCATAACAAAAGTTATTGTGGTCACAATTGCAAGAGTCAAGACTTAAAAAGTCATTCCAAAACCAAAACTCAGTACATGCAATGGCCAAATAATTGTTTTACCAAAATCTGACAAGTTACACCCTAAATTAATTCAACAGCAAACTAAAATGTAGCTTATGTTTTCCTCTGTGTGGTTCAAGTACTCTGAATGACAGTCATTACCCAAAAAGCATCACATTAATTTATATTATTCATACATTATGATCCTACTGTATGTATCCATGTATGCATGCATACATGTGTGTTTGTGTGTATGAGACAGCTGACAATTGCAAAAGCATTAATCATAAACTACCTACTTAACTGATATTCTTTTCCAAGGATACAGCAAGCATTAATAGGTACTATGTGACATCTGTATAATAGGAATGCACAATGCTGTTCATGTGCATATAATATGACCTCCCACTTACAAGCTTCAGTTCTCTTGAAAATAAGTATACAGAACTGAATTAACAAAAAAATTCTCATCTTATGATCTGGGAAATATGGTACTTCATAGAGCTGTGGCACTTTTATGTGCAAATATACGCACATATTTATCAAGACATATGAGGCAGCTGATAATATATACTTACTTTAGTGCCCTTCCCAGTGAGTACAGGCCAGATAGTGCTACAAACACATTCACACTGAACAGACTGTAGTTCTTGGGTATGATAACCAAAGAATAGCGTGCCCACACAAGCCCAGTGGCACTAAGAGCAGCAGACTGTGAGATACTGATCTTCTCAGCTGGGCGAGCGAGGTCCCCCAGTCCAGCAATAACAAGGCTCTATGAAATAGCATAACTCACATGATACATGGTGATCTGGAGGTACAGACTTATGAAGCATTATCACACGTTTGATAAGACAATTTAGAGGTTACACTGACTGACGCAATTCTGTGCAATGAGTATGCATTATCACACGTTTGATAAGATAATTTAGAGGTTACACTGACTAACGCAATGAGTGACATGAACATTTAGGTTGTGGCATTTTGGACTGTGACCACATATAACAAAGTAACACCAACCTACATACAAATGTGATTTCTTCACACAATCACTCACCCATTTGAAGATTGGAGCCCAGAAGAAGATTGTTTTTGGACCTATAACAAACACATGAGCAGTGGACAGGTTATGTGTAATACAAGACTTCAGATTGTGAAGTGAGAGAGAAAAGCAACAAGATGTTGAGAAAGTGTTGATAATAAACATCTAACTGTTGCATCTTGTTGCTTTTCTCTCTCACTTCACAATTTGCTCACGATGCACGGTCACAGTGTTGTTGGGTGAACAGTTCCTAGCATTTTTAAGGAACACAGTCCTTTATTAGCCTGAAGATGAGGGCACCACAATCCAATGAATGTCAGAAACTGCTCAACCAGCAACACAGCATTATACCTCAGAAGACTTGAAACCCCATCAACACTGCTTTGTAACAGCAATCTTACAGCTGCCTTTTGCATGGAACTGTAAATATATCACTTATTAGTATCAGCACCACCTCCACTACTACTACTACTACTACTAAACCTTCTTTTTCCTCTGGGAAGAACTGACTTCCTGTGTACAGAATCTGTATACATAAAATGTCAGATGTAACCTCAGAATTTTGCAGCATCTCATGTGTAGGAACTGACAGTGCCTTTAGGGTTAATCCCTATAACCAAAGTTCACGTTCCCACATGACCTGTGTAATCAATGAATCTAGGCCCACTGGAGTAAGTGAACTGTGGGTGAAGGTCCTGTTTGTACTACTGCTTTGGGCAAAAATCTCGTCCTCCTATTCAATGAAACTCTCCTCAAACTTTTCCTCCATTCTGCTGGCTGACTGTATGTGAATGACTGACGGACACGAAAGATGGTATATTCATATTGTACCCATAAATATAAGCTTTGTTGGGTCACTCTTGCTTATCTATAGGGAAGCCTATGCACTAGGTGACTGAAGACTGGTGAAAGAGGTAAGAGGCTTTATATTGCCAGAAGCATCCATCAGCTCTGTGGCTCACCTATTCTCTACATAACGGAAGCCTTTCCCCCAGCAATAAAGTGGCCAGCGTCTGTTGCTGAGCATTCACTTCCTTGTAGTGTGGAGGTTAAGAATGTGTGGGGCTGTATCTCCACTCCCCAACACGATAAGATTGTGGGTCCGCAAAGTAGGAGGTGCAGCCCATGACCAACACTACCCTCCTCATACGAAGGGATTTTAGACTATAATGATCAGGAGGTTAACAGACCCAGAAGACTACACAGGGTTATATTCATTGTGCATGTCAGCGCCTGATGATACCATTTATCAGAACGATGTAGCAAATACCCAATTTATTGTACACCCTCTGCGTGCCATTCACTCTCCAACTCCATCCACTTCGCTCAAACAGAGCTCATCTTTTCAATGGGAAATATAAGCAAACTACCGACTGTTTCCAGAATCATACACTACATGACATAGCTACTGACATCATCCAACATACAATGCGCATTGGCCGCCCTTCGTTGTGCAAGTACGGATACATCTTTCTGAGGTATCTGTGAGCAGACGAAATACAAAGGGTTTATAATCATATAGTTCGTCATCCCCACTGTGTTCTTAAACTAATTAGAGTGGAGCGTATGTACTTGTCTAACACAACTTTATTTGATGGTAGAGGTATATATAATATTATTACATAAGGTACAACTACATGTTTCGGCACTTGACAATGGCCATCTTCAGGTTGTACATGAAATAATAACAAAGAATTTTGTGTATTACACGTACAGTCGAACACAACTATATTTCACCTAGCAGTACAGTAGGAATACAACTACATGTTTCGGCCCTATACAGTAGAAATACAACTACATGTTTCGGCCCTATATGTGGGCCATATTCAGGTTGTGATTTAACTTACAGAGCAGCTATACAAGATGTGTGGGGTGTTTTTTGAGGGTGTTGGGGATTGGGGGGGGGGGGACAAGATCTCATTGCTTCAATAGTGGGTACCATGACCTAAGGCTGTTACAAGTGGATTATCATTAGTTGTTTATGTACACATGTCAAGTGGCTCACTATTCTTATGCTAAGGATATGTTATAATTGGTATCATTGGTAAAATATACTTAAAAACTAGCATGCTATAATATTAAAGTTCATGAAACTCTAGCCAAATACTATCTTGTATAGCAGTGTCAGTCAATGTTTTGCGTGATATATGCAACAAAACCTTGTTTCTATGGCTAAGCAATGTTATAATAGAGCAGTGTTTCCACTGAACTGAGGTGGGGTTTCTGGCATGGCCCCCGTTCGCGTAGTTAGGCGGAGTCGTGGCGTGGATGGGTGCCCATCTGGATGTTCATCTGTATTCTACCACCTCTTTTTTAGGTTGGGGTGTCTGTGGATTACGGAGGTGTAGGTCTGCTGTTCAGTTATTAAAGCTGTTGGTTGTCTTGTCCAGGCCAGGAGTCATGTGGGGTTTCTTCTGTATATCACTGTCACATCACACTAATTGGAAGCCCCCCCCCTCTTCACCCCACCCAACCACCAACACCCTCAAAAAACACCTCACACATCTTGTATAGCTCATCTGTAAGTTAAACCACAACCTGAAGATGGCCTACATATAGGGCCGAAACATGTAGTTGTATTCCTACTGCACATACTTACTTACTCCATGGTGCAGAGCCCTTCTTGAGAAGCTTACTTGTTTGCAGCTAGTCAAGAAATTCCCCGCATTTCACGGAACCCAAAGGTTCATTCCTACTGTACTACTAGGTGAAATATAGTTGTGTTCGACTGTACGTGTATTACACAAAATTTTTTGTTATTATTTCATGTACAACCTGAAGATGGCCATTGTCAAGCGCCGAAACATGTAATTGTACCTTATGTAATAATAGTATATATACCTCTACCATCAAATAAAGTTGTGTTAGACAAGTTCATACGCTCCACTCGTTACAAATGGTTTACCTGCTGCGTGGTTCCATAAGGGTTGAAGTTTCGGGGGCACAAACTTATCGGCGATAGCAATAACGTTCCTATATATAGCAGACATGACCACACTGGCCAAACTATTATGCTGATGTCACTTTCGCACAACTACGCATGCCAATCCGGTCACCCAGGCACAAATTAAACTTCATGCTTACGCCTGGCTAATGCTGCCATCTGCGTAGTTCGGCGTAACTGCAACTGGCGTCGGTTACTCAGTTGGTAGTATAACTAGTAGTAAAGTCCTGGCACCAGTTAGGTACGTCACTTCGGTAGAGACGTACACTCGTATTAGGCGAACATGTTGCCTCCATTATCAGGACGTCGCAGCCCAGAAGAAAGTTTTTTCCATGCTTTCAAATATTCGATTGTCCACCCACCAACCAGAAATCTAGATATTGTAGGGGATCTTAGACCGTACTCTTCTTTAAGCCAAGGTTTAGGGATTGAAAACGAGCCTCTGATATCCGTTCAGGATAAACATCCGTAATTTTGGTAAACGTTCTGGATTGTATCCTTGCTATCACACATTGTTTGCTAGGACATTCTGGGGCCATATTCAATTCAGGCAACAGATTCCTCTAAAAGTTGGTGACAGCCAGCTCTAACATAATCCATGGTTCGAACTACCATGGTGTATGTTGTTGTCTGCCATCTGCTGCACATTGTTGGAACTACAACGATATGTGATTCAAGATACGCTGAGCTGCGTTCCATTGCATGGAATAACTGCAACTTTGATCCATGGCATTCAACTGTGTTCAGCCCTCCGCTTAACTTAAACGGGAAGTCGCGACACTGCTACAGTGAGTTTAAACACATCAGATGTTCTGTGGCATTTGATATGCAACAAAGGAAAGCAGTTAAGTTTCTCCGAAAGATGATTCGATTCAATCCGTTATACACGGAGTCATGCCTCAGAAGACGAATCTACATCAGCAACGCTGTGGCAACACAATATCTTGGGAAAAACACATGTTTTCAGAACGGCAACTACAGTGACCTCTTACAGCATAGTAGACGGTGAACGCTGAACCAGGTGTAGTCCCCCTCCAGTTGGCTTATGTGCACCCGTCACACGAAATGAACGCATAACAGAAAGGTCCCTTACGGTAGATGTTTTTAGTTCAGGACATGCGAGTCTTGAGGCTTTCCTAGCGGTGTGTTTATAGGAGTCGCACTACAGCGGTATGACTGGCTACTTCGGTCGGACGTGCCGAAGGAGCGTTTTGCATCTTCATAGTTCTGAGAAGTACGGTTCTTCTCGGAAACCGCAGAGCTATGGATAGAAACGTACTTTCCCCTTAATTTTTAAAGGGTTAACTTGAATTATCTTGGACATCTTTCTATGCACAACCGTAACCTTCGTGAGTAACCGTGGACCCAAGAAGTTCTGTTGCTTACCCAGTGTTAAAATGTACTTCGATAGTCCTGGACTTTGCTTGCTCTGAAAACTGAACATGAGACTCTGGGAATATACAAAAAATTTTAATATGCATTCTTAGTGAAACTGTTACATCAGATTTATAAATAACAATATTTTACCTGCAGTGGTTTTGAGTTCATTTGCGAGTAGCTTTCAATCAGCAAATGATCGCCAACGTACTGATTTCAGTACCTCGCTAGTTTGTTTGTGTGTCGTGTCTAATTCAAATACATATTATGTAAGTACACATAACTGCTCTACAAATGCGATATAAAGTGGCCTTACAGTTAGAATGCCCGTGTGATATGTTCATCTAGCGAAGGCAGTTGTTTTGCCTTCTTTTGCCAGCTCTGCACAGAGAAGATCAATGTTTGCTTCACACTACACGAAGGCATTCTGGGAAGGTGTGTTCAAAATAAAGAGGTCCTGTCAAAGTCGTTTTGACAGCTACGAACGTACACAATTAAAATATGCTTCAATTTGTTATATTAATATAATTTTCAATGGAAAGCAAAGGCACAAGGCAATACTATTACCGCGAACTGCAGGTGTCGTAACACAGCTGTTACCATCAAAATGGCTGCCTTATTACAAGCACCTACAGTACCAGATTTATTCCATCTTTCCGCGGATTTCGTGGTCCCTGCGGTCATGGTCGCTGGAGTTTGGGTCATGACACCAGGTCCGGATTGGTCTTATTATGAGGACATTTCGTGTCTGGTTTATGGCACCACGCGAACTCCCATATCCCCTCTCCTTCGCCGAACGCCTCGCCGTCCTGCAGGGTGACAGGCAACGTTCTGTACAGTGTTTCTGGTAGCAGCAGGCAGAGTGCGGCACCGACAATGGACAGGGACCCCAGCAGCAGCTCTGGGATGGCCCTCGAATAGGTTGCCTGTAGACATACATCAGTAACAGGAAGTAGTGGTTTATTTAACGACGCTGAATTAAGTGGAAAGGATGTGTGAGTGGCTATCGCCCAGTTTGCGAGACACTCGGCATTTGCCTGGAAGGACGCCGAGGGCGGACCCCGAAAGACCTAAGCCTGTGTCCTGACCTCCAGGCCGAGATTTACAACCGGTGACTCCCGCATAAGAAGCCGTTCTACCAACCAACAGTGAAACCGCGGCTTTTTCACCTGAAGAAGGAGACAGTTTGCTTCCACATAGTGGATCGTGCTGAGCGTTTTATGACAATGGAAAATTCTTGTAAATGCTGCTGATCAATGGTGTTTATTCTTTTATGCATTATATTCTAATTTAACCCGCTATGAAGCCTAGTGGTTACCACATGTGCTGCCACTGAACATCGAACACTGCATTTGGTCCAAGCCGCCTGTTTTTGTTTGTTCCACAGGACTGTCACAAAAAGATCACTGTTTCTCTATACAGCATTAACCAACAGGTCTTTGTAATGGCAGCATGCTGTGTTCTCTATCAGGTACACGTGGCATCCTGATATATAAGATTAACCTTTTGGCGCCGGAATTATTTTTTAAATTTTAGCACACACTGTATATAAAATGTAAATAATACAGGAACCAAATACGTCAGAATTATGAAACAAACTGCATTTTGAAGAGAAAAAAAAACGGAGAGTATATACCGTGTTTAAAATATTCAGTACCTATATTTGTTGAATAAATATATAAAATGCAACTTTAGAGGTTAGCGG
>Ga0123352_10006882_pt1 | contig 17495 bp, 14 predicted proteins | sample TergutLab28metaG_FD_89700 | JGI IMG/M metagenome (GOLD analysis project Ga0123352, IMG submission 89700) | Labiotermes labralis P1 segment gut microbial communities from Petit-Saut dam, French Guiana - Lab288 P1 | ecosystem: Host-associated > Arthropoda: Insects > Digestive system > Gut ... | reverse complement strand
TTAAATTCAAAAAAAAAGAGGCTTCCTTGGTTTTTTTTTTTTTTTTTTTTTTTATTTGTTGATTGTTTGTGAGGGGAGGGGGGGGGGGGGAAGGGGTAAAAGTCTCTCATATTGAATTTTAAAAAATATGTGTAAATAGTTTACATTCTGGCAGCAGGTCCCAGACAGACAGACACACATGACCCTAAAATGTTGACTTCCAATAAAAAAAAATCATCAACAACTCTCCAATGGTTCTCAAGTTATGAGGTAACATAACAAAAAAAACATTTCTTCTACTTATTCTGCAATCTGTAAAAATTATGGAGAAAGTGTATTGGACATAAAACACATAATTTGTTTTCCCCCACAACTTTTGTTTGTGAGATCTTTTGCCCAATCACATGTTTAGGAAGTTACATTTGAGGTGAGTAATGAAATACACATTAAGTGCTGAAGCAAAGCCAACTATTTTTGCCACATTTTAACCAAAACTGAAACTGCCGACAATTTTCACTGAAAGTCTGCCACAGTGAAGTTCAGAGAACCTGTCAGTCTTGGTACTGATGCTAGGTCACAGACAGACAAACAGACCAGCAGGTATACAGGCATGCAGGACCTCCACATAACAAATTGTCATTTACCTTCCAGAGAATGATTAAACATTAGAAACACCACAATTTAAAAACCAGTGTTGAATGAGTTACGAAACAACCATCAGCAAGTATGGTAAACCAGTCCAGACACGGTAATGTATGGCAGAACTTCGTTGGTTAAAGCCATGAACTCTGAAGATGACAGAGTGGTCCCTCTAAAATGTCTGTGTTTATCCACCAGCCTACAGGGCATCATACCCTACAAGATAGATGTCTTCCTAGCCACTACTGTTAAGAACCTCTAATCTCACATTAGCACCACATCACTCAATCAAAGAAAGCAATGCAGCTTGATAATAAAACAAAATAATCTGAAAGTTGCAGCAGGCCTAAGTCCACTGTCATTAAGCAATTGTTTCCACTTTTCTTTACCAGCTATAAAAAATGTATTAAAATGCCAACCTGCTGCTTAACCATGAGGTATAAAATGAAAGTAGTCCTGAATATGCAGTACAGCATTATCACGACTTATTTAATAAGACACTTTAGGCAGAAGTAACATCAGTATGATGACTACTGTCTTCTTAAATGTGATGCAGTGCAGTCTGATAGATATGAACCAATATTTTGGAGGAACATATTGCCTTCCTCATCAGGGTTCAGAGTTATTCACTCTATCCTGAACACAAAGGCAGAAGGTTCCTTCAAAATGACGGCACTTATCTACCACACTACACATTATCACGTCCCACAAGCCAGTAATCTCCACAGTCACTGTTATGAGGAAACTAAAGCCAAAGTTATTCTGGACTTACAAATGGAAAAGGTTGTACTCACCCTAGGAGGTACTGGGGGTGTCAAATTAGATCGGTAACTGAACGGTGGAAAATTTGAACTAGGTCCCTGTTTAATTGGTGCACCGGGAAGACCTGCTTCTCTGTTCAGCAACAAAGCCGTATCTAACAATCCACGTGACACCAAATGCTGGTGTATGAGCTGAAGCAGTTGCCTGTCATTGAAATTGATGCGAGTTTGTGCAACAACATTTGCTCGATGCATATTTGCCAGTGAGATTTCTAGCTCATTGCCAGATGGCTTTGTCTTTCCAGATACACGTTCCATCAACTCTAGAGCACTCTTCTGAAAGCTGACATGTTCCTGGCGTTTATCCTGTAGGATTGGATCCCTCATCAGCACTGCAAAAAAAAGGAACTTTACTGCTAAGGTTCAATACGTAATGTTATGAATCAGATCTAGTTGTGTGTTGGACTGCAACACCATGTGGACTACTCTGGAACTGTAAATAATAATAATGGTGGTGAAAGTGATAATGTGACAGTGATGATGATAACAGACTTCCACATACTACCCAGTTTCACTCAACTACCATATTTTGCAAACTCTGACCTCATTCTTTCAATACATTCTTTCCAGTTCACTCCCCATGTTGTATAAAATCTGTTATTCATAAGATATACAATACTACTTCTCTGTTTATTTTACAAATCTGAATTCTTGTTGCAAAGTGCTTCAGACCTGATGACCTCAAAACCCATTTTAAGATAGTCTGGATTTTGACATCACTAAATATTATGCAGTGCCACAAATTACTTACTTTGTAGTTGCCCGTTTGTAAAGAGTGGCAACTTGCTAATAATCTGTCGTACTGTCTCACTGCGCGCCAATCCAGCCAGAGCCCGGCAAGCCAGCGCCCTAATAGAATCAGCATCCGTTATTGGAGTCTTCACCATCATTAACTGAAGCAGCACCTACTCAAAGACAACAGGAAGGGCAGCTAATTTTGCTGTTTATTTAAAATAAAACATGTGATATACAGATACAGAATAAACCACCTCAAAGTAATGTATAGTCTCATACACAAAGACTCATATGTGAAGGATCAGAACATAAAATGCATCACTACTAGCCCTGTAATTTGGTGTAAGTGTCTAGTTATTCTGTTAATGTTGGGAGATCTCATCAAGAGAAATTTAATTTTTTATGTGTAAAGAGGTTTAAATCTGCTTAAACCGCACATCATTAGCACTTCAAAACAGAAGGGATGGCTTATATTTTATGTGAAGGACACAGAGTCTACTATAACAATATGGAACAACAGTATAAGAATTTGGAACTAACAAGGAGCAAAGACACCTCAGTTAACAAGTCAGTGTAGTGACTAGGCTATAGACTGGATATCCAAGGAATTATGGTTCAATTCCTGGAAGGGGTAAGAAATTTTTCTCTTCTGCAAAGCACCCAGACCAGCTCTGGGGGCCACCCAGTCTTCTATTCAATGGGTACCAAGAAACATTTCTCCAGGGATGAAGCAAAGAGGGTGTGTAGTTGGTCACTTACCACTCATCCCCATCTCATGCACAGGTTATGAACAGGTAGAGTTATACCGCCACTACCTCTCATGCCTTTATGGCATGCACAGGTACAAGTTTACTTGTCATCTGTATGTTTATTTTAGGTAGATCCACCAGAAGCATTGAACTGAGGTATTATTAAATTAACAAAGACCAACTGAAAATGTATACCCTTCATTCACATGATACTCCCATTTGTCTGCCTTAGCTGCTCTCATACTTTCATCACAGCCCACCATACATACAAATAATTAGGTACCAGCCACAATCAAAAGCTGTGACACTGCAACACAAATACTGTATGAACGTACCATAATGCCATTATTGGATCTCACACTCTCCCACATTTTTCCAATAAGTTCCTCACTGCTACGGAAATTGTTAGTCTTCTTCTTTGCTGAGCCAGAAATTGAGTAGCGACCTACACTGCCTCCTACCCTGTGGATAGGTGCACATACACAGTTGATAATGACAGCCAGTGCAGCTCTCTGTACATCAGCGTCAGCCACAATCTCACCCTCTGCAGCTCCCAGGATTATGTTCATTCCAACTGTCATTGCTTCATCAGGAAGATCTACTCTGTCACACAGTAGCAACTGCACACGTGGCATCACACTGCATACAGCCAACACATCCAACGCACTGCGTACTGTCTCTGCCCTGCAATGATCATGAATACACACATGCTGTGAAGGGAAGGGTGAATCGACATATCTTGATGATTTCTCAACTACTCAAGGAATAAACTGTATTCCTAGAAATCTACTTGTAGGCTGTGGGTCTGCCTGCTCCCTCATTGAACTACATGCATCAATATTCTCAGATACAGCACAAAGTTCTGTGTTAGGACAACACTAGCAATACTCATTTTGAAGTGGTTGTTGGAGGAGAAGCAAATCGAATTAAGAAATTATCAACACAGACTGACATAGCAGACACAACTGAATGGCATTTTCCAAAATAATTGATAAATACAGCAATAAGAGGGAGCACTATATGAATCCTCCATCAAAAATGAGACTAAAAAGCAATTACACCAGTCCAATCAGAACAAGTAAGGACACGCACAAAGTAGCAGAGCATTCACAATTTTATTTTATACTAGCAGAAATAACCTCTCTTTGCATAAGACTACTTTCCTAGTCAGTATTGCAATAACATACAAGTAATAAAATAAACATTCCTTACCTACAGCAATGAGACTTAAATAGAAGTGTATTCGGTAAACAAAAACAATACCAAGGGCAAATAAACAATGCACATCCAGATACACTGCCAAAGTACTCACACCCAGCCTCAGCCACCACCACCAGCACCCCAGCAAAAATTCACAGAACATCATGCTATGTTTTCTACTATAGGCCTATAACAAGATGCTGAAGCCCAGGGTAAAAAGCAGGGAACAGAATTTATGGAGAGATGGAAGAGAAACGTTGTTACATTACACATATTAACTGTAAAATCCTTTCATCCAATTTTCTCTGTTCGTCAGCCTACTATCTGATGGCTATGTAATCATAATAAATTCTACAACCAAGTCTATTCCACAGCTGTTTTGCTGCCTAAGTGCCAATTAAGTGGAACAGGTGATGACTACACAGCATCATAACAGTGATCAACAGAACAATGGTCAACATGACTGCAGTAACCTAACCTACAAATTTTATTATGATTCATCCCATTGTCTTTATTATGCTGAAATACAGACCAAGCATGCTGTTGGACACAGTACTTTAATGTATTTACAATTATGCACTACATGTTTCTGATCATTCAAATCATCATCCAGCACTTTTATTACAAAAATTTAAAAACGTAAGTATATTCTGCGATATGAGCAAGTTTTAGTTTTAGGGAGATCTCACTAATTTGTTACGGGTTTTTAAGAAGCAGTATATTTTATGGAACTGTGGTCACAAAATATGAGCAGTAGCTCAAAAAGGAAAACAAAAACAAAATATACAGTACTGATATTCATAAGATACATTTATTATTTTAATAAGCAATCACAAATTAGTTAGATTCCACTAAAACTGAAACTCGCCCACATTGTAGAATGTATTTACATTTTTAAAGTGTTGTAATAAAGGTGCCTGATGATAGTTTGAATGAACTGAAACAGGTAGTGCAAATATGTAAATACATTAAAGTGTTGTGTTTGCATACATCACCAACATTTCAACATAATCTACAAATATTCAAACCACAGAAAACTTCTATACCCCCTTCTGATAGTGTTATGGTGTACATACTTTTAAAAGATGATGCTATTCATTTATGCTTTCTATATCCCTAACCCATTATTTTAACTGAACATCTCAGAGCAACTTGGACATTCCAATTTAAGTTCTGATTCTGCAACTTCCCAAATTAGCAATGTCTGAATGGTATTTCATGGCCACTTTCAACCATGTATTTAATTTACATACGCAGACCATACAAAACAGCCGCAGTGCTATTGACAACTCTTGTTTAACAGAGACATAAGATAACACATGGGCAGAGCCACTATACAATTAAACTTACCGACCAGCATAATTCCATTCGTAGGCAAAGGCTATTATCTGCAACAATAAAGTAATGCCACCAAGTCTTATGAGCTGATCCACAGGCTCCCAGTGTGATCGAAATGGCATCAGATCCAGTAGTTGTCGAACTTGCTCCTGAACCTCTTCAGGGCTTGATTTGACCTTGAAACAATTAAAATGTGACCACTGTCACACACAAGGAACATGGAATCCTCAAAAGCAAGATGATTTGAGTAGATGTTGCCAAGGAGAACAATACAGACTGACAAACATACACACTCACTTCTGGTAATTATGGTCCTTAAAATATGCAAGTACTACTTCGCAAACAAATTTCACATTTGATTGCTATTAGAGAAATTATATTTACATAACACTGGAAAAAAGACAGTATTCATTCTTTTCCACGTAATTTACAACCACCACAGTGATCCTGGATATATAAAATGTTATCTTCCCAAAGTCTGATGCACTTTCAAATCAGTGTTATGTTAGATAAATAAAGGACAACACAAATTCCTTGGGTGTACTGAATACATGAAGGTACATAACTTGTAACACATTTGACAGGACACCTTTTCCTCTGATTCAGTCTAGTGAATGTTAAGAGAAGTCTTTGAAATTTCACTTATCCGTTTGTAAGGTCATGATCAGCAAATAAACATACTTAGTACATCGAACACAACAAAGATTTCATTTTCATTCAAGTTGTGCCTTTACATGTATGCTATATGTTTCAGTTATCTTAGGCCATCATCAGGCATGTCAATACAAAAATCTTAAAAAAGAATATATATAATAACACAAAATAAAATCTAAGGTGCCCCCTGTTTACAGTCACGGTTTTCTTATGATGTTAAAGTATGGAATATATAATATGAAGTACAAAATTTAATTTTTGTTTAAAAATTAAACAAGGGGCCCCTTTGATTTTATTTTATTATATCTTCCTTATAAGATTTTTGTATTGACATGCATGATAATGGCCCAAGAAGAGGTCGAAACAGGCAGCACATATGTGAAGGCGAAACTTGAATTAAAATAAAACCTGTGTTGTGTTCGACATAATAATTGTGTTTATTTTGTAATTAACAAAACAGGATGGCTTCGATACAGATCACAATCAGCAAACTACACTACGCAAAGTTCTTCTTGAGGAGCTAACAGCTGCTCAGCTATTCAAGAAATTCCCAGCATATCATGGTGCCCAAAGTTTCGTTACAGTCTTCACAACAACCCACCACTGGTCCAGATCCTAAGCCAGATGTATCCAGCCCATGCCCTCCTATGTTACTTTATTCAGATACTTTTTAATATTATTCTCCCGCTTATACCTTTAGGTCTTCCAAATGGCATCTTTCCTTCAGGTTTTCCAACCAAAACCCGCTATGTATTTTTTTTTCGACCCCATATACGCCACATGTCCCACCCATCTCATTCTCCTTCTTTCATCATCCACGTATTTGGCAAGGAGTACAAACATGAAACTCCTCATTACATAATCTCCTTCAGCCTCCAGTCAGTTACTTCCTCTTAGGTCCAAATATATGTCTCAACACCCTGTTCTAAAACACCCCCACTCTGTGTTGTCTCTTTATGTGAGAGACTGTGTTTCACATCCATAATCACCTGGCACATGAAAAGAGTAGAGTGTTAGGCAAAAATTTCTATTGCAAATGTCAAAATTCCATAGACATTTTTCTACTGAGGTCTTTGCTCTTACAGTGATGTGGTATAGCGTCACTGTGAGAGGACACCAATCACTCCATTACACAATACAACAGTCCAGAAGAACAAAGACTTCAACTATACCACTGCCAAAACATGGAAATTCACTGTCTTTTCTATTATTTTTCATACACTGTAAACTGACCACCCCATTCGGCTTTAAAAGCAGCTGCCTGAAAATAATCTAGTTTTCACAGCTTTAATGATATTGACTTTAGCAATAAATTGTGAATGTTTATTAAAACACAGTGTTACACAACACATGTACACGTATTCAAGGTAACTAGTTTCAGCTTTGTTAATCAACCATCATCATATCTTTTCCTTATCAAGACTGAACAAAACTTGTATATGTGTTGTATAGGACTGTTTTAATAAACGTTCGAATAAAGCGCAACAGGGATGAATCACCTTGAGACAAAAATTTTACTGTTTATGCACCATACCTCACACAACAAGAATAGATGCTCTGTGCTTACCTTAGCAGGAGGAAGCACTGGCTCCAACTGACCACCAGTCTCTCGAAACTGGGTACGTCTTAGGTTCTCAGCTTTGATGCAGAGATGTGCCTCTAGATACCGCTTCAGTGCAACACATACATGACGTACAATCTGGCGAGCAGCACACTCTTCATCATCATTCAATGTCGCTTCATCCTCCACAGACAGTATGGGTAAAGTACTAATCTGGTAACAATACCAAGAAGACAGATTGTTTTCAGTCCAAAGTGAACAGACCAACACAACTTTATGTGCATGTGACTGAAAATAACCAACTCCAAAATAACAGGATTTCACTCATCAAGATTACACCAAGAACATATTTAATTCCAGTCCATTTTTTGGAGTTAGCTGGTGAAACGTGCTGAAGAGTAATGAAAAATAGTTTTTATAAACAAAATAAAACAGCTGACTTCTGGTCTATGAGACGTAACATTCCCACAGCAGTGTTGATGAAGATTCAAGTCCTCTGGGATATGACAAGCTGTTGATTGCTTAATGGTTACCAGCATTTTAGAAGAACTTGCTGCTTCTATCTGTAAGGCAGTCCAAGTAAAGTTACCTTCAGAGCATTATCAAACTGCTGAATATCCAAGGCAAACAAATTGTTTATAGTTGCCGTCAAACACAACAATAGTATATTTAGTTATTAGCTTTCTTTATTTTAAAGACTACATATTTTGGTCTTTTTTGACCAACATCAGGCCGTATTACAGAAACTTAAGGTACATGCAGTGCAGTTTATGTAGTATGGGATAACATAATGCTTACAATTATATTAAAATATAAATAAAATATTAAAAATTGTATAACATTGAGTAGTTTTGGCTGTGTAGAAATTTATATTGGTAACTCATCTTCAATGGCCTGAATAGCAATTAAAATATATTGAATTTTACATTTAAAAGCTGTTGAGTTTCCTTTTCACAAGTTTAGTACTTCCAATTTCCCCCCCCCCGTGTGTGTAATTTTTATTCCCGGTATCTTGGCCTTTTCTTTTCCTGTGTACACTTTTATAACAGATTGTTAATTGTGGGTGTTCTTTAGTTTCTGATCAGAGTCTTTTTTATCAAAGGGTATATGAGTCATCACTAATGATGTACAATTTAGTTGTGTATCACAATGATGATTGTTGATTTGTTTTTAATACTAAGATGCTATGCATATATGTGTGTGCTTGCTGTGCTGTTGTTTGTGACTGCAGCAAACAGCAACCATAAACAAATTGTTTACTTTATATATTAAACAAAATGGGATGTCCTCTATAAAAGATATGCTGAATATCCACTCACTCTTCAAAAGTACAATATTCTTTGATGACAAAACTCAGGTGACATAACACACAAGGGTTGTAAAGCACTAATTCAGTAATTACGAGTCCCCTGTCCATGTTATTTACATGAAGTGAACGAAACAAATTATTGTGCATCTATTTTATCTCTGGAAGCACAAAAAGGGCTTCAATTAAAATTTGAGAATGGAGTTCTCCACTAAGAGCTGTCACATGAATTTAATTTCTGTTTGTACTGAACCAATATAATTCCCATTTTAATGACGTTCAGTTCAAACTTCATTTGTAACGTGGGATGTGCAAGCAAAGGTGGTTAATAATCAATGTGCTTGGGCAATTTTGTCAGAAGATGTGAAGGAGATTGCAAGTTCCATGCACACAGTCATGGAATTTGTATGATGTTTTTATTATAATTTACGCACATAAAAATCTTAGACATAAAACTTACTACATTATACAGTTTCCTGAGACCATCTTGAGCATCAAATTCAGCTAAGATTACTCGGAACTGGAAGGACAGTCCAAAGAACATGGTAGCATGGCATCGTCCAGAATCATGGGAACACTCCAAGAGCCAAAGTGAATACCTGACAAGAAGTTTGCATAAATTTCTTATATACACATCACATTCCACAAGTTGGATCAATTTTGGCACTTACAATATTGATTTCAAGGTGCAAATAGATTTCTAACAGTAAAAAAATATAAAAAAAGGTTTTGATAATTACAGTTATGTATTAAATGTCCAAGCGACATCAGAAAATGCTATTGAAATCAGTGTACAGACATTTAAAAAGGGTAATAAAATATATTTTGGAAAATCTGCTGGATGCCACTACACACACACACACACAGACTGTATGACACTGAACATTAACATACACAGTGTTTATATACAAAGACCTGTCACATTAACTTACTTAACTAAATCAGTTATGATATGATGTGAGAGCTGGCAAACTCGTTCCATCGCATCTTCACAGTAAGCTAGATAGTACAGACAGATGGACACACCAGTAGCAGCTACACTAGGCCTAGGAACTTTCAACAGTGTCTGGAAACAGTAACCATACAGAGTTTAATCCCTTGCCATGACATAAATAAGACTGAATTGGCATGAAAAAACTCCAGTACAATCACATTATTTATTTATTTATTTTTAAAGCACAGTCCTTCAGTCAGTTCTTTGTGTTTTAAACATCAGCAGCTAGGCACAACACTACTGACAGAAAAAGCAAAATGACATTTTACTTATAACTTCACAACCAAGAGACAAAAACAAAATTAAACCTGTGATAAAAGGAGAACTTAATAAACACATCAGCAATATCTTTAAATTTGAAAAACAATTAAAGAAACTTACTTGTAATCCTTTCATATTGATGAATTCTATTGAGAATTTTTTGTGGCACAGCAGAGCTGCTAAATACTTCAGTGCTTCAAAGGCGAGACGTGAATCTTTCGATTCTCTCAGATCTGTGTACCTGAGTATCAACTCAAGGGCGTTGTGTTCAAAAACATGGCTCAAAAACTGTAACAATGACATAAGTACTCATGATGATAGTGGAAAATGAGCTGTCAGGGCCATTTATTTAAAGAGAGAGAGAGAGAGAGAGAGAGAGAGGAAGAAGAAGAAGAAGAAGAAGAAGATGTTTCTCCTTTTATGTGCAAAAAGATATTAAAAACGAACTGCACAAAATATCGAACATTTAATTAATACAAGAGAATGTGAATACCATTCATATTGGGACATGGCTTGATCAGCTCAGTCTCAGTTATGGAAGGATAGTACACTATGTGATGCTAAGGATGTGTTTTATGGTAGTAAGTAGAAAATGTCAAAGGCAAATCACTATTCATTACATTTCTGTAGCATCATTATTTACTATTCAATAATGAAATAAATATAAATTTTGCATCCTAGTAGATGATCCCATAAAAATACAAAATACACATTTTGTGCATGCAGTACCAATAACTATTTATTTACCTCCTGGTACTCCCCCATTGGAGTGAGATACCTCAGAATTAACACCTGCCTTGTCGCTAGTGTTGGGGGATATATCTGGATATTGCCTATTACATAACTTTCCATTTCTGCCCATGAAGAGTTACTGCATTCACTGAGGGCTCCATTACCACCTCCTGTCAAACAGTAAAGAAATGCCTTCAATATGTATATTTAACCTTTAGATACACAAAATTAACTTATTACTAGTTCTACCTGAGTCAAAATATTTGGAAGCACCTAATTATTTGCTATCATGTAAATGTCAATCTGTTATTGTAAAGATTTTTGTACAGTGTAATTTAAACTAGCAAATTAGGTGAGATTAGATGAGCTGCATTATGCTGACCACAGTGTACTGAACCTACACCAACAATGAATGTTAACCCTTAACTCAGTAACATAGATCATTACAAATTACAATGATTGTTAAAGGTGTTACCGTCCATCACTGTAACTGGCTGGCAGTACTTTGGGAACAGTTATATTTCAGTGCATATAAAAAAACAAATTCAACAGTTTATGTTAGGAAGCTCACCAGATTCTTTGGCAAGTCTCTCTCTCTCACTCCCTCCATCATACCTTTTTCCCTCATTTCCCAGGATTCTTCACCCTAAGCAATTTAACTCATAACATAAACTTCAAATCTGTAAAAATATTGTTGTGGGCACACAGATTAGTACATACATGGACATTCATAACCTAAGACAGGATATGGAAGGACTAACCTGATCCCATGTTGGGTGTTGAGGTGCTGTTCAGAGTTCCACCTGCAGCTGGAGTGAGTCTCGTAAGAATCAAGGGCAGTGGAGCAGGTGGAGGTGGTGACATGACACAACTATCACTTGTAATTTCTTGTTTTTTCCAATTTTCAGTATTTGCAGCAACTGAGAAATATAATACTTGAATATAACATTAAACACAATTTTCACATCTCCATAAATTTCACACTTAGGCTCCACACTAACCAACCCACACATTTACTTGCATAATTTACAACTCCCTAGTTTCAGACAAGAAATTTTGCAAACACTTAGGTACCACACATTATCCTTGAACTTTTGGACAACATTTTATGGACGCTGAAAACACTCGATGCCAGCAGGCAGGTCAATTGGTGCGGAAAGCATGGAAGAGAAAGCAGCAGAGTCTGCAAGGCACACTTGAAATGAATCAACAATGACCACATGCTACAAATTTATCAGTACAAAGGACTGCCAAATTCCAGTCAAAAGAAACTCTGGATTCCTGATCACCCTTTAGATCGCACAATTTATTAACCAAATGTCCGACACAAAGGTGAAACACAGGCTAATGGTTCCCATAATTTATTTGCCCCACAAGGAAGATATATTTGTCTTTTTTGTTTACAAGTGCACTACCAAACAAAACTGCATGACTGACAGCAACTCTTCATTCTCAACCATGCTAATATATCTACTAACCCTTCAAACCAACATAGCATTACAGTGACATCAACACACAACATCACATGTGGTCATCAAACATATGCTGCACAACCATCATATTTACAGCTTTATTGACACACTTTTTAAATTAAATAATCGGATCAAATTTCCAGTATATACTGTATGAGTAATCCCTCTCTATTCACTGAAGTGCTTTCATCCTCATATTCAAACACGTTGCCATCAGCTAGCCAAGTAATATTCCACATAAATGACAGAGGCACTACTTGGTGGCCACAAAGGGACATCACCTACCAACTGTTCTTCAAAGAGTTTTCTCAGCATCCTGTCACTACTGTGTCAAACACCACAGTATCACTTAAGAATGGGTGGCCTTGAATGTGGAGAAGGCAAATAGTATGTTTACATAATGTGAGGGTGGGGATTACAAAAACCAGTTGCTCACAGAATTAAGAGCTGCTGTCAACAATTCCAACCATATTAAAAATACTTATATATGCATAAGTATTCAGGCATGGAACATAAATGATTCTACTAAGTACTGAATATATTTTCATAATTCTGTGTTTATAGCACATTAATGAGCTGTTACTGCGTATGTTACATCTCTCATTAACATTAAGCGTATACAGTGTAGAGTGCCTGTGGTGTAGTGTTAGCAGCATGGATCTAGTTAAGTCAAACAACGGAAAATGAGCCACAGTTAACTTTCTGAACCCCAATCTAACATAACAATATACTCTCAAAAGTAATGTTAACATATTTTATGCATCAAATTTTTCAGGCACTAATTCTTTGGGCATGCAAGAAAAAATTATGCAAGTGAATACAGTATTTCTTCTGTTACCTTCATCACTTTCCCTGTATGGTCTCTTGCCACCTCTGGGTGGGCTGAAACCATTTAAGCATGCTTCTGCATTGTCTGACCCACTCTCTGGCATTGGTGGACTAAGAAGTGGTGGAGAACGCTCTAAAAAGCCACCTAAGCAAAAGGAAATTGTGATACTTTACACTCTAACGTGGTTACTGCAAACAACATGAAAACAGCTGCAACTGGGATGATGAAGGTTGGGGAGGGGGTTTTAAGGGAGGGAAATTATCACTCCAGATATTTAAGATACCGGATTGGCTCACAATGCATAATGTGCAGAACTGCAAAGTAGCCTATATATGAAATAATGGAAGGTGATAGACAGCTGCAAACTAAAAGGGCAGAATGCCGCATCAGAAAGAAAAAAAAAATACAGACAGCCCTCCAGCATTATGCAGTGGCACAGTGGTTAAAGTGCTGTGCTACAAATCGGAAGGTCGCTGGTTCAATCCCAGTTGGTGTCAGTGGAATTTTTCATTGACATAAAATCCTTCCAATCGCACTATGGTCCTGGGGTCGACTCAGCCTCTAAGAGAAATGAGTACCAGGAACAGTTCCTGGGGGTAAAGGCGGCCGGTGCATAACACTGACAACCTTACAACCATCCTGTGCCAGTGTCATGAAATCTGGGAACCCTAACTTCCTGGAACCCCCTGGGCCATTCCAGGCCTGTACCAGGATTGCTTTACCTTTTACCTCAAGCATTATTGCTCAGAAAACACAAGAGGTTTAAAACTTCTACATGAAGCACACCTAGGATTGGAAATGGGATAGAGCCTGATTGGCTACCGATCTAAATAACTATATTAAGTTGTCATTCTTGAACAGCAAATAGTCACTCACTCAATTATGACAGTACCAATCTTGTACAAGAGCTGAAGGTTCATTACAGTGTTCCCAAGAGCCACCCACTGCTCCTTCTCCTGAGCCAACTGAATCAAGTCCATAGCCTCTCACGTTAGTCTTTTAATATGAATATTAATACTGCTCTCCAAATTACGCCTTGACCTCAGAAAATGTTCCTCCTCTTCAGGTTTTCCTAGCGAAATTTTCAATGCATTTCATCTCTCCTGTGTCCTACATAGCCTGCCAATCTCCTCCTTAGTCATTTAATCACCATATTAACATGTGGTGACGAGCACAACTTATGAAGCTCCCTCCCCATCATTACTCTTTTCCGCCTCCTCGCACTTCCTCCCACTGAGGTCCAAATATCCCCTCTGCATCCCATTCTTGAACACCCCCAGTCTACTAAGAATGTTCTTTTCTGGGATGGGTGCAATACAACCTGGCACAGCTCTACTGACATTTCAAAGGATACTGTTGCATCCATCAGAACAGATAACAAAGGAAGCAGCTGGATTGACTGCAATATTACACTGCTGACAGAATACATGGCAGTCATTTAATTACATCAATACATGCAGACATGGAAAATCCAGCCTTCACACTTAATTCCCCCTCACAAAATAAGTGAATCCAATAAAATCTGTCATTACCATTCTCTTTGTGATGACAGGGAACTCTCTTTTTTGCACGGCTGGCAATAGTGATGCCATTTTTGCCCTCCATGTCAACAATCTCCCTATTGTTGTGGCCTAAGTGGGCAAATGGACGGGAAGCCAGAGCAGCTTGGTGTCGCTCCTCTGCTGCTCTCGTTTGTAACATATGGAGCTCTAGCAGCTTGAGAGGAACAAGACGTGAATTCTGCTCTCTGTAACACAACATGCAATGATGCTGTAAACAGTCGGTCACTAAGGCACGTACTCCATGCAGGATAGTAGTTCTTGAAAAGTTAGAAGTCATCCATCAAGAAATTCCCCAACTTCTATGAAACTCAAAGGCTCTGTCTTTGTTCTAAGCCACGTAAAGCCCACAACTTCACGTCCTATTTCTGTAAAATGTGTATAATAATAATAATAATAATAATAATAATAATAGTTAATAATAATAATAATAATACTAATAATAACAGCAATTGGGTTGTCACCCGGTGGCAGTGGTTATTTTACATACATATAAAATATGAAATTGGTTACTACAACATTTTAGTCGAGAGGGCTACATGAGAAGCACATAGTGGCAACTTGGAATCTCATCTTCCCACTGACATCTGTATATCCAAATTGTAACTTCCCTTTACATTCTACAGCTAAAATTTTATAAGCCTTAAAACTCATCCATCCCTGCCATACGCCATACACAACTCTGATTAATTTCTCACATGTCACTTAATCACGGAATAATATTCTGTAAATAATACAATTTAATAAGCTCACGGAATTTTCTCCAGCCTCTTGTTACTTCTTCCCTCTTAGTTTCATATACACTCCTCACTGTAATGTTCTTCCCTCAGAGACCAATTTTTACAGCCTAGTTCTCTCACCTAGCATCACTAACACATCAAAACAAAATCATAACTACATAATATTCAAATTTTACTACGATCCTTGCAAAACCACTCAAATGATCATGGTAACCTAACTCTGGGTTGGAACCCAAGTTAACAACCACTTATGCGTATTGGACTGTGCATCATCTTGATATTTGAATAAAGGTTGACCAATTAGATGACACTTGCTTTATTATATATTGCTCAACATGTTTCAGACGTTAATACGTCCATCTCCTGAAGATGGACGTATTAACGTCTGAAACATGTTGAGCAATATATAATAAAGCAAGTGTCATCTAGTTGGTCAAACTTTATTCAAATTAACAACCACTGTTTTACACAGTGTAACTTGCAAAATAATATGCTGACACATCACTCATCAAATTCCCCTACTACATTACCTAAAGTTGGCAGCTATGTCTTGGACCTCCATTGCTGCAGCCAGAAGACCTGTTGCATAACTTTGTAGTGGTTGAGCTGACCTCTCTGCCCAGGTGAAGAGGCGCAGAATCATACTCTCCATCTCTGGCTGCACACCAAATAAGTCTGTTCAAGTAACTGTATTGCTTCAAATGCAAATACATAAAACTGCACACACAAAATCACATAGCAAACATGAACAATATTATAAATGAAACATATCTCAGAATACCAGAGCATCTGAAATATGGATACAGTAACAATGCTGCCAGTACTACAGGGTGGGGCATAAAGATCTCCCACTTTTCGAAGAGGTATAAAATATGAAAGAAGCCATCTAGAAAAAAAATTGAATATATTTCTGAAAAGTACATTAAAAAGTTTTTTAATGGGTTTTAAAAATCAGATCAGACATAAGGTGGCCGACGTTGGCAACACATTGCTGAAGACATTCCTGGAAGTTCTTCATCACTCTCCGGGTTAGCTCAGGCGGAATGGGGTCGATTTCCTGTTGGATCCTTTCCTTCAAATCCTCAAGATATCGAGGATGATGTTTGAAAACCTTTTCCCTTAGGTATGCCAAAGGAAAACGTCACACGGGCTTAAATCAGGTGACCGTGCCGGCCACTCCACATCTCCCCATAACACTAGAAGCGCCAGTGCTGCTTCACTACCTGAAAGCGCCAACGGCGGTCAAATTGACCGCCGTGTGGTTTATTGCCTTTTAATTTATATGGTGCTAAGTGGGGAAGGTAAATATTTAAAAATCATTATTTATCATCACTTAGTTATTTATTTTGTCATGTTTAATGCATATGATGTGTCAAATAGGCCTATACCATGAAACATCGCTGACAATGAATGAAATCTTTAATAACGTTACAGCGTGCATTTCTTGCAGTAGAATTTCTTTTCTACAATTTTTGTGCACTTTCCACATACATATTTGAAACACTTCACATTTTTCAGTTGTTTTGTTGCGTTTAACATACCTACTTGACACTGATGCCTTTTGATTGCTTTTCTTTTGTCCTGCGACTGCTCTTCTTCGTTGTGTTTTGGAACCATAGATTCACGTTTCTCTTTGTGTACCTCCCGTAATTCCTCAGCAAGCTGACGGAGAAAGGCATGCCTGCTCATTTCTTCCTGTTACACAACTGTAAATGATCCATGCATTGATCGCCGCAAGATCCAATATGTTATAGAAGACATGGTCAGGCCACCGACGTGCTGCTGCTCTTGTACTGTATCTGTGAGCCATTTGGTCAAGAATATCGACTCCACACTTTGTTTTGTTGTAGAACTGCACAGTCTCGGGGAGCTTTTTGCGATTTGTTTCAATGTCTATTGTACTATGTAACGTACTCAGAAGAAGTA
>Ga0123352_10006881_pt1 | contig 17496 bp, 11 predicted proteins | sample TergutLab28metaG_FD_89700 | JGI IMG/M metagenome (GOLD analysis project Ga0123352, IMG submission 89700) | Labiotermes labralis P1 segment gut microbial communities from Petit-Saut dam, French Guiana - Lab288 P1 | ecosystem: Host-associated > Arthropoda: Insects > Digestive system > Gut ... | reverse complement strand
GGAAAAAATTGTATAAGTAGATGTAAATTTTTTTTAGGGGGGGGGGTAGGAAGGTAAAAAAAAGGAAGGGGAAAAAGAGGAGGGGGGGGGAAAGGGGAAAAGGAGAGGGGGGGGGAAGGGGGGGGGGGGGGGGGGGGCAGATGATATAGGCATTTTAAAACTGATCAAGATTTGGACTTGTCATAAAAATAATGTTAAAAACCAATTATTACTAACCAGTTAACTTCTAAATAACTGAGGTAATAAGAACATACTCAGTCACAGAAAATGGTGAATGATTCCGCAATAAATTAACAATAAACGTCTTCATAAGCATGGTGGTTCAGGAGCCTTCCAAATGGACAATAGTGACACTGCTGGCCAGAGTAGTGGATGCAAAGCAAGCTTGCTGTATTGAAATACTGTACAAACCATGTTAGTGGAATTTGTACAGCCTGCTGCAGGCTGCAGTTTAAACCAGAAAGTGTACATTTCAGACTGGGCAAAGCAATGTGTACTGTACTGACTTCATGGTACCTGGTACTTGCTGAAAAGCTGCCATTCATCTAGTCAAGGAATTCCCCATCAAATGAACTCAAAGTTCCTTGTGGTGTTCAATGGACCCTAAAATGAACCGAATAAATCCAGTCCATATCCTTACAACCCATTTCTTTTGCATCCACTTTAATATTATCCTCCCATCTATGCACCAGTCTCCCACATGATTGTCATAAGCAGTTATTACATGATAATGGAGGCCTTAATGTATCTTTCCAACAGTTGTTATGTTACCACTCAAAGAGTGTGACTGGGCAAAATGAATACTGATGCACCCAGATATATTTTTGGACTGCATATGTTGTGTATATGTGGTTCACTCTGTGCCCCACCTTACTTACAGTAAATGAACTGGAAGTTCACATTTTATGACCAAACATCACAAGCACAAGCTACTGAAAAATATTAATTGAGAAATGTGACCATTTTCAATCTACATCCACTTTGGTTAGCATAGTCCAGGAATGCAACTGTGTAGTGTGAATATCAAGGTGTACCTGCAGTATCTACACTGAACAGCTACATTTCTTTAAAATGACAGATTAACAACAAATGACAGTCCAATACACCCAAGGTGTAATGGGTTATGAGATAATCAGATTACATTTTTTCCCAGTCAAACTTTCACTTCTACATAGTACAGTTACTTAACCCTTTGTTGCCTGTGTAAAAAAACTCATTTCTACAACAAAATGAAACTCACTATACATGAGGTAGTCCCTGAACTTCCATCATTTCTTCCTGACAGCTGGCACTATCAAGTGTAGACCCCAAGTTGTGGCCACCAAATGCAAAACTGGAAGCAGGCGATAGGTGATGTCGTGGACTAAAAGGATTGCGCAGAGCAGTGGCGGGTGTAGGGTATGCTGATTTTCGTGGAGAGCGAGCTTTCACTATACGTGGAGGTTTGTACATCTCCTCCAACACTGACGGGGCCACATATGTGAAACCCTGGAACATAACCATCAACAATGTTCTAACTACAGTAAAACAAACTTAATCCTTATCACACAGGCTTAGAATGTTTAAATACAATGGTGATGGTTGGATTTAAACTTAGAACGTTTTACACCTCTAATGACATTATTAATGGAGTAACACACACATTTTATAAACTATACAGGTGGAATGCCATATCCGCGGATTCAGTATCCGTGGTTTCGGTTATCCGCGGTGGGCCACGGCCCGAAAAAAATTTGGAAAATTAAAGAAATAAACGGTTTGTAAGTTTAAAAATGTGCGCCAAGTGAAAATGGGCCGTAACATGGTGAAATCCAGCAGCCCAAATATGCACAGTACTTGACTGGTCTTCCTTTGTCCGCATACCCACGCTTACCCGCAAACTTGCCACCATTCTGCTTCTAGCGTTCTCGCTGTTCCAATTAGTTGCCACGTTATCACAGTGTTTGTGTTCAGAAAGCAAAAAGAAGAATGGAGAAGTCGGTGAATACTCATAATAGGCTAAGATGTTTTTTTAACAAATAAAATGTTCTTATTATCCTGTTTACTGTTCAATGTGAAAATAGTCATTGGTGCCAATGCTTTTCTATACTTGGCTCCTACACAGATGGAAGACATCTTAACAAGCCTTAAAACAAAGTATAGCAAAATTCCTTTAACCCATTACCTGATAATCTGGATACTGTGACAACCCAGCACTTCAGGAGAGAAGTCCCAAGACCAAAAGATTTGCCCAGTGTAACTTTGATAAGTGTACTAATTCCATGACTTTACCCTGGGTTATCTGCATACTACACTGCCAACACAAACTTTCCTCATGCAACAAGACACTCTGAAGTTTTCACAAGCTGGTATTGTTCTGCACCCTGGTGATATCATAAGTGACTAGCACATCACACCATTTGTTTGATCCAATCTGTAGCCTTATTGTGAATTCTATTGCCATTGTGTAATAAGTGACAAGTGTTACTCCTTGTATGAGCCATTACAATGGCTTCAAAAGATCCAAAGATGAGTAAACAAGATACTGCTGGCAAGAGGAAACAGATAGCTTTTAACATTTCCACGGAAACTTGAAATAATTGGGAGGCTTGAAAGTGGCAAAAATTGAACAGATGTGATGGTTCATACAACAAATCATCAACCATCTATGATACAAAGAAACAAAAAGACCAATTATGATCACTTATGACATCTAGTAAAGAGTGAAGGACCTTCTCAAGTGACAAATATTGAAAGAATCAAAATTAGTGCAACTGGACAAGGTATTGTGTTCCGAACGAAAACTCATGACTAAGCCTGTGGTAATTGAAATTGCTACGTGTTTTTATGATGAAACAAAAATAAGTGACAAGTGTATATTCTCTGATAGCTGTCTGCAAAATTTTAAAGAATGCAATGGCATCAGAAAGCTGGATATTAGTGATGAAGTGCTGTCTGAGCAATAACACAAGAATTACCCATAATAACTTTGATCAGTATAGGTTCCAATTGCCAATCTAGAACATCCAATAATCTGGCACCTGTCCTGTCCACTGTGTGCCAGATTAATATAATTTTAATGTATCTGGTGGACAAGTTGCATACTTATCCGCAAACACTATAACTGTCCTTCTAACAGACTTCAACAATGCAGCAAATCCTTTCTAAGAAGTTGATAATATCTCCACTATAACCCATACCATGTCATTATCAGCAAATTTGCACTGCAATGAGAATATGTTGCATTGTGGCTTTATCTTATTACTCATTCCTTTTAGTCAATTGATGATTTCTTATATTCATTCAAGATGTCTCCCACAGCTGATATTTGTAACTCCTTAATACATTTTGTGGTAATAGTTTACATTTTAAATATGATGATAAGGCAATAATGTTTTAATATTGTTTTTGATGTATTCTATATTGTATTTATTTTAAATTGTATTTTTTGGTGTTCTGTCATATGTTTTTAATTGGTCTGTACTGTTGTCAATTGTGCAGTCACAATTTGTTTAAAATTCAGCTGTCTTATGACAGCTACTGGATCTGTGAAGTGTGTGTGCATGTGTTTGTGTGTGTGTGTATGCATGCTTCTAAAATGTCCTGTGTGGTATATCTTACACCACTGAGAGGTTCAAACTTTGGCTGCCAAGACACCACATTTCACAATCAAGTAAAATACAGTGTATTATAAGAAAATACACTGCCAAAATTACCAAGATTAATCTCATTCATCATGAACACTTCTCCAATGCAAAACTTATACATTACCTGGAACACAAGATTGGCACTCTCACTTAAAGTTGATTCATCAGGAGAGTCTATGGGAGTTTGCTTTGTGAATTTGGTATCAAACTGTGATACATCATCCTCACCTGCCTGTAAGGTAACAAAGTGAAGATTTTTGATGACACAGCTCATATTGCGTTAACAGTTTGGGTTAAGCAAAGCAGGTTTTGTTCTGCACCCATATCAATCAATATCAAATTCACCTGACAACGTTTCATGCAGTTATTACGTAAAGTCACAAAAATCCGTTGCACAACTCAAGAGACAACATTTGCACCAAGACACTATCTCTACCATCCCTTTCTTCCAAGAAAAGACTGCACACATTTAACTAAATATAGATTACATAAACAATATTACAAATGAAAGCCGTACAATCATATGCCCATGTTTTGCACAGTGAACCATTATTTAGAAAACAAAAAACATTACATTATAGGTGTAAGGACACTGCACATTCAGTGTAAACCTCCAAGTATAAAATTAAATCAGAATCTGTTGAATAACATGATCTCATAAAAAAATTTCACATACTTCATGCAAACACTGCACAATAATTCGTAAAAACTCCTTCAATATACATACCAATGCAGGCTTGAATGGTGGTTCTAACTTTCTACCTAAGACATCAGCCCAATTTATGAGTTTGAAGAAGGGATGAACTTTGATAGCTTCGCCATCACTGGGCCCTGAACCCAGTCTCTGTACCACTTGCCTCTGAAACAACACAGGAAGAGATTTTCTTACACTATGGCAAGTTGTTCCCTAGAAAATGTTTATGTGTGATCTTATACAACCACAATATCATTACATTTACACTCTATCTGTACAAACAGCTAACTAATTAAAGAACATCATATGATGAAAGAAAATACAGGACAGGTACACACCTTTAGCAGCTTGCGTATGAGATCCCGAGCATCTGGTGTGAGATATGGTGGTAAGTTCAACCTTCCTTTCAGTATCTTCTCTATTGTTTTCTTTCGGTTATCTGCAGTGAATGGTGGCTGCAATAAATATAACAACAAGTGAGCAGTAATGTCTTTTAGAATGACAAACATTTGTAAAGCAAAATTTATGTTGACAGAAAACATCTTTTCCTACAACATTCTCATACACATTCGTTTGCTCAAACTGATTTTCCAAGTATCCTGACATATTTAATTCCTTTAAAAAAAATGCCCACCCATCCACAATGCATATTTCTTTCATATGCTTATTTTTCTTTTAAATGGTTTATTTAAAAACAAAGAACAATTTTCTATTATAAATTACAACTGACATAATTTGCTTTACCTTCCTGCTAAACATTCTATGGAGCAAATGTCTTCTTGTACAGCACATGGGAATATGACTGGTTATAAAATACCCCACTTTTTACAAATTTAAAGGGTCCACTGCCATATTCACAATGGCCCACTGCTGGACACTACTCTGAGACATACAAAACCACTTCACAGTGTCACATCACATTTTTTAAATGGATATTTTAACCTTTTGACGCCTAATGTCAACTATAGTCGCCGTACCGCACCGCTAACCTCTAAAGTCGCATTTTATATATTTATTCAACAAATATAGGTACTGAATATTTTAAACATGGTATATACTCTCCCTTTCTTTCTCTTCAAAATGCAGTTTGTTTCATAATTCTAATGTATTTGGTTTCTGTGTTTTTCTCATTTTATATACAAGGTGTGCTAAAATTAAAAAAATAATTCCGGCGCCAAAAGGTTAATGCAATCATCCCACCTGCTAGGCATCCCAAGTGGTCACTTCCCTACAACTTCAGCATGCACATTTCCACTTTGTTTTCATATCAGTGTGATCAGTTCCCCACATAAAGTTAACAAAATCAGAACAGTCCACCCTTTCGGATTCAGCGCTGAATTACTTGACAAAAATATTATTTTCTTCTACAAATGAACATGGGGCACGCAGTGGCACAGTTGGTTGAGACACTGTGCTACAAGTCAGAAGGTCACGGGTTCGATTCCCGATGGTGTCAATGGAATTTTTCTTTTGACATAATCCTTCCGGCCACACTCTGGCCCTGGGGTTGACTCAGTCTCTAACAGAAATGAGAACCAGAAATATTTCCTGGGGCTAAAGACAGCTGGTGCGTAGGGCTGACAACCTTACCACCTTCGGGTGCCGAATGTCATTAAATCTGGGAGCCTCAATCTCCTGGAACCCTTTGGGCCTGTCCAGGGCTGTAATGGGATTGCTTTACCTTTACAAAAGAACTTAGGTATCATCAAATATTCCTTGTTAGCATACAATACAAAGGGGCCAAATATGTCACTGTAATGATAATTTCCCTGCTCTACAGTCTGAGCAATCAGTCTTGATCTTGCACATTTTTCTTGCTGAAGTGGCATGTGAGAGCACTGGAAGAATAACAAAGCTTATCTGCAGTTGTATCATACTGTTTGCTTTCTTCCCTCATCCTAGGCAATGGTATTAGCTATGACAGTGTCATAATACCAGAATTGTTTAAAATGGCAAGACTCAGAACTGAAAGCGTTGGAAATATAATTTCAATTTCAGTTTTGTTGTTTGTGGCATTAAAACCCATGTGAGTAATGCCAATAAAATATATTATATATTCAAAATGTATACTTCCACAGCTTCTGTTTTCAGTGTATCACTAGTGCCCATTACATTTCTGAACACCCATTTTAATGGGTTCTTAATCATTTGATCACCTTATGGCTACACCACCAAACATTCCACATTTTTATTGTCATTTTAATCACACAAAGGTTCATTTCTGCAGATTTACCACTACAGGTCAAAAATCATATTACTTTATATCATGTAACTTTTCTAAAAAAACTTAAGGCCACAGTGGCAATAAGGAATAAATAACATTTTGAAACAACAGTTCTCTTACCTGCTCATCTGAATTACAAGTCCAGTTTACCATACATTCCTTCAATGTGCTACCCTAACAGTAAATAAAATGTACAAATAATGTTCCCTATTATGCAATATTTTCTGTTACCCACTTCCTCCAGCTTGCTTTACACAAAGATTTCCCCCATCATACTGCTTCCAAACACTCAAAATTTATGTCCTTTCCTATGAGTAAAACACAATGTTCAACATCCAAACAAAACAACAGGAAAAATAATATCTTTATACAACTCCTTAATCCTTCCAGTGATATGTCCTGTAATACTTGCAAGATGCACATTTTCACTATATTCTATTGCACTGTTCCTAACACTAGACAATGGGTTCATGGAGGTACAAAAACATCAAACAAACACAAAACTCCTCCGTTAACAGGAAACACATATGGATACTTACAGCACCTGTTAGCATGTCATACATAAGAGCACCTAGCGACCACCAATCCACTGCTTTGCCATGGCCACTACGAGTAAGGATCTCTGGGGCCCTACAATCAATATTAAGGCACTTTTCAGTGCGTACTGCGCATGAAGATGACACACAGATGCCAAAAATAAGGATTTTAAGATGCAGACTGACTGAGCAACTTGGCTCAGACAGTAATGCTTCAGATTTGCATTCAGATGTCTGGTTAAAATCAGGGATTAAACAGAGGCTGTCCTGAATCAGGATTTTTATGGTTGTCCCCAGTCTCTCCAGGTAAATTCTGGGAGAGTACATAAAAAATTAGACCATGCCCACTGTTTTTCTACATCCCTTCTTATTCATTATTCATTATCACCCATACCGTTTAATGTTACAACATTAAATAAACTATAACCTCATAATTTAAAACCTGGGGGACAGAACAGACCAAAGTATGTACTCAAAGATGCCCACATTGATAATCTCATACATACTAAGACATACAATACAATGCATCACACTGTTCTGACAACTAGTTATACAGTTCAACATGACATGTAATTAATACACTCATTAATGACACACATGTCATGATAATTAAGACTGAACTGGTATGGACTGGATCATGACATCTCACATAACTGTTTTACTGTTTGTCAACCTTCAGGATGTAGCAGAATACTGAAACTTAAGCTGTATATCACTATTCATTCTTCAGTAAATTAGGCACACTAGTGTTATAAGACAAACATGATTAAAAGCATATACTGTAGTGAAGCATGCTACATCCAAATCAAATGAAGGTCAAACAAGTTATCAGTTGACAAAAATGATTGTTAAAATTACAATGTCAAAATAATTTAGTAATAAATAACTTCATTAGCAAGGTTCTAAATGAAGGGACAGTGGGAAGTTCATGATCACTTGGCTGGTCAATAAATTTGATTCTTTTGCAAATCTCAGCAGTTCATTACCATATTCAAAAAATCCTGCCACTAGACCCCTATTCTGAGCCAGTCAGAGAACTGTATTTGGAACTGGGTTTGCACAATATAATGATAATTCACAGAATGACTGTGACACAGAATAAAGTTCAACAAATGGTCTTTATTCCGATAATGTGACTACTAGCTAAGCCAGTAAGTTCTGAAATACAGTTATATTGAGGCACTTGTGTACAAATCACTTTAACTGCAACTATCAACACATTCTTAACAATCTGCCATCACAACCAACACACACAACTTCTGATATGAATGTCTACTCCACCAACCAAGGTGACAGCAAAATTACCACTACACATTGGGAGCACTCTGGTTCCCGTTGCAGCCCATAAACTGAGTTTTTGTGGTTATATCATTCCTCAACATCAGCACTTAAAAACCAGATATGACCACTTCCTTCTACAACTTTCTCAATGGAACACTCGCAAAACCATTCCAGTGTTCTGCAAGTCATAAATTACGCAGCTGACGAGCGTCATTAAATAATTCGATAACAAAAATCAATAAGCAATTCAGCATGCTGAAAGGAAAAAAAATTTACCCATGTATGTGATCCTTTGAAGCACTATATACCACATGCTGTAACACTATGAAACTCTGTACTTGTTCACAGGGTGTGCTCATGTGTTTTGTGTCATTCACACAATGAATACTAGTCACTTCCCTAAATGGCAATGACTGGTCTTTATATTGGAGACACACTGTATTCTCTGTAAGCTATGAACTGAATTTATTTTTATGCAACAGAGATAAATGGCACTCCTCAAAGGGTTAAGGACCTTGCCACTAAGATGTATGGTCGGCATGGATGTCAAATGGTACACACCCTAGATTTTAGGCTTGTTGTAGTGGTAAACACAAGAGTCATTGTTGGGAACTTAACATACCCATTCAGCACTTATCCAGCCAGTTTAATGATTATGGTACTTAACCTCATGAGGTCTTTCTTGAGAAGCTACTAGTCACCCATCTCATCATGAGATTCACCTACATTCTGGCCATTTACTACCATGCTCACAGGATCCTGCTACTGGGCCCTACAGTGATCTAGATGAATCCAGTCCACAGTTGCACATCCACATTAAAATCTAAATCAATATTATCCTCCTGTCTAGTCCCTGATCCATTTTCCCAAGTGATTAATTCTCTTCATGTTTCCTGGCTAGAATTTTGTATTCATGCCTCAGATTACAAATCACTGTCCTATAGAATAAATCTGTACATACATGTATTCAATGGTACCACAAAAGGTGTGCGTCACTATGCCTTCTTGTATGTGTTCCTTACATAAACCAAAGTCTGTTAGTTTAACATGTCCTTGTGCATCCAGAAGTATATTTTCAGGCTTCAAATCCCTGAAATAAAAACAATAATGCACAATTACACAATTCTACAAATTTTCAGTTAAATAAGAACAACCAGTATTATTAAACTTTTGCCAACAACTTAACTGTATTATACTCAAATGGTGGCATGATCAGACTACTTTATTTAGTACACCTAAGTTACAGGATATGCAAAATTCACTGACATTGGTATCAACATAAATATTTCATAATACATAGCTGTGTACTGACTGCACAGAGGTGTGTGTTCACAAAAACAATATGAATGGAGGGGAGATTAATACAGGTGTCTCTGCTGTTATCATGGACAGCGCTGCCAAGTTATATGTGACATTTTTGTCATGTAATTCAGAACAGGGAGCAGTTACACAACTTATAATTACATTCTGTTGGTTTTTAAGTAACCAACCTGTCACTGATAAAGATAATTAACTAATTCCATGGAGCAGAGTCCTTCCTGAGAAGCTAAAGGGTCCTCAGCTAGTCAAAAAACTCTCAATATTTTAAGAAACTCAAAGGCTCATTAGCAAATTCATAAGTGCCCATTACCTGTCCCTATCCCGAGTCAGAGCAATTCAGTCCATGCCTCCCAACCCACATCTTAAAAATCCATTTTAATCCTCCCATCCATGCCTAGGTATCCAAGTCATCTCCTTCCCTCAGGTTTCTCCACCAAAACCTCTCCCCTCTCCCATATGTGCTGCACGCCCCACACATCTCATTTTCCTTGATATGATCACTCAAATAATATTTGGTGAGGAGTACAGATGATGAAGCTCCTCATTATATAGTCTTCTCCACTGTCCTTTTACTCTGTCCCTCTTCAGGCCTAAAATATCTTCCTCAGCACCATACTGTCAAACATTTTCAGCCTATGCTCCTTCCTCAATGCAAGAGACCAAGTTTTAAACCCATACAAAATGGACAATATTATAGGTCTGTATATTTTAATCTTTATATTTTTAGATAATACACTGTAAGATAAAAAATTCTGCACCGAATGATAACAAGCATTCCCTGACTTCAATCTGCTCTCAAATATCTTCATGAACGGAATTTTGATTTGTTAGGGTTGTTCCCAGTAATTGAACTGTTCCAGTCTTTCAAAGGATTTATTACCTATGTTTACACCGTGATTTTATCCTGCATACTGGTCTTGAAACATGGCCAAATACTTAGTTTTCTCAGCACTTACTTCCAGACTAATATCCTTACTAGTGTCCACCAGAGCTTTTGTGTTTTTCTTTACAGTATGTATGCTTCTACCCATTAATGCTGTTGGTTTTTAAGTTCTTAAATTTAAAATTTGATTACTTTTCAAAACATGGGTACATACTTAAGCAAGAATGTTCTGGGTGGTGTCAACCCAGTCATCCTCAACTGCCTACATAATACACCTCCATTTTTTGGCATGGCTACTGTTCCTGGAATGCTAGACACTGAAAATGGAGGCAATATGCTCCTCTGCAACATTGGTAACTATTTATCAACTGACAAAGTGAAGTATCCCAAAAGACCAGAACCTCAAATCTTGCAACTCAGACATGTTGTTAATTAATACAAGGTTCAAATGAATGAAATAAAAGTCTCTGTAATACATATGACAAGTGACACACACCACTAAGTGTAGTGAGAAACTGACAGTACGTGATACACAATGATGATGGAGACCATCTTGTGCTTCATGGCAGCATGACTTAATGACAAAACTGTAAAAAGTGCAAGTGATGGGGTTAGTGGTGATGACAAAGTACTGGCAAAAACTGATACTGCTGGTTTGTAGATGCAGCAAGTAAAAAAGAGATTAGAAATTACAAGCTGTTTTGTGTTTAACTACAAGAAAAGTACAATTCCTGAGGGGGAGAAAAAAAAATACCAGTCACCCATGGGTGAAATGATGAAGCTAGATGCATACCCTGAGGTTCATTTCATACAGAATGGATGCCTTTAATAAATTACACAGAAACATCATGTATTTCAGTTGCTTCAACTAAGACTAAAGTTTTCACCATGCCTTGAACAGAAGATCAGAGGGACCTGTTGTAAATCATGGTTGTCTATCAGCCATACATTTAACTTGTAATGTGTCATGAACCTGAGCAGACTGCATTATCCTGCTACACATTGCAACATACACGCAACAATCTATTCTAGACACTCAATAAACTGCACAAACATCCATCTCTTGAAAGTTCCATGCAGGAAAACTTATAGTGCTTCTGTTATCACATCACAGTAACTGTATCATTAACAGATAATGGAGAAAGCTGGCAAATATATTAACAAGCATCTGTGCAAGATATCATGCACAATGTTTCTTTAAGTACTTTTATTCTTAGCTGTATTTGAATTACTAAAATTACTCATTTTTTTAATGTTTTGCTGAACATGCATTTCAGTATAATTTTATCTTAATAATTAACCAACTTGATGCACAAAATTTTTGTTGTACAATAAGTTTATTTCATGCCTCTACAAGTTTTGAGCGCATGTGCTCATCATCAGGAGGTCAAAAATTGCATTCTACAGCCTCTGGTATCATCACACTGAAACAAGTGAGTTGTCTAAAATTACTAAAATACATTCTATAAATATAAGCATACGGTAGTAAAATTTATGTGTGAATTTTTTTTGGGTGTGATTACTGTGTATTACTTACTATAAACATGTTATGTCATGTAGAGGTTATGTTTATCCAGTTATTAAAATTACTAGAAAGGTACTATGTCTATTTACATTTATGTTTGCTGAGTCTATCTAGTCACAAAATTGTATAAATTGCTGATTAGTTGCTGTATCTATAAGGTTATATTTGTCCAGTTGTTAAAATTGATAAAAATATTATGTCTATTTAAATTACCTATCTAAAAAAATTGTGTTTATCCAGTTATTAAGATTGTGCAGTGTCAATTTACTTTATATTCATTGTTGAATCTACAGAAAATGCAACTTGACTGTTGTTAAAATGTGCTTACCCTATAGGTGGCCATCCCGTGCACAGGTTGAGAGAGGACTGGTTGGAATGCATGGGATTGTGCGTTAGGCGTCAGGTGGGTTATGACGTGTAGTATTTGAATGAATGAGGTCAAACATAGGATTATGCTCATTCAGATGTTGTTCGGGATGAGTTCATTATTATGGTGGAACGACTGGATGTACATATGTTCATATGGAAGCAAGAGGGTCAGTGTGTTGATCTGCTTGAGAAGAGTCATAGTGTCATTAATGTTACCATATTCATGCCTGCAGTTAAGTATATGTGCTGCATATGCTGAGCGAGGGTCATTGTTTTTAATGTACTGTATGTGTTCCCGGAACCTTGATTTTAAGTTGCGACTTGTCTGCCCGAATTAAGCTTTGTGGCAGGTCTTGCATGTAATTTTGTGCTTATATTTATAGAATGTATTTTAGTAATTTTAGACCACTCACTTGTTGCAGTGTGATTATACCAGAGGCTGTAAAATGCAATTTTTGACCTCCTGATGATGAGCACATGTGCTCGAAACATGTAGAGGCATGAAATAAACTTATTGTAAAACAAACATTTTGTGCATCAAGCTGGTTAATTACTAAGATAAAATTACTCATTTGTTTATCTATTTACACTAATATCTCCAGAAATAGATAATGTGTTGATATTTAATCCCCCCTCTCTCAGTTGCTTGTGATAACAAATCTGCTTAATAGGTTAAGAATACGCCATTTAAAAGTGATCAAAATCTTGCTCTTATAATACAAGTATAACTACAAAAGACAATTATAAGTTTACAATATAAAACATACATACTCTCAAATTATATCTATGTGTATATGTTTGCTCAAAATTCAGAACAGATGCTACAGTATTTTAACAAATTTCACTGTTCATACAACCATGATGATTTTTTTTCTGATGAATACTGGGGAGGTGTGTGGGTGCAACATTCCTGTCAAGAAAGTTCCATACTGAACATCACTTCAAGAGGGAGCACAATGTGAAAACAGAAGGAATTGCAATAATATTATATTATCTGCATGCCATTTAAAAGTACTGTAACATGTTTGTGCACATTTACTACCTAAGTGTACTGGGGCAGCATGTTCCTGTTATTTAAAATTCTTCTCTGATTTTCTTAACAGAAAACTTTGATGTTTTACACTAAACGTGAATTGGCTATGTGACGATCATTACACAATCTTTATCTAAGATATTAATAGTTTTAAATAAACATTTCTGTGATTGCAAGCCTCAAGGCCAAAGGTCATGCTAACTCTTGTATCAGTTAACTTAATTTCCTTCTGCACATTTTTGTGCAACTATATGAAGATCAGAGATGTAAACATATAGAGGTAACTAATACAGTTACACACAAACGAAATGAATAATGTCCTACTTACCTATAAATAATCCCTTGTATATGTAAATGTTCAAGTGCTAGTATTATTTCTGATAAGTAAAAACTGTAAGAAAGAACAGACAGGATTCACATAAAAATGTACCACCATTAGTATCATTACAATATCAGAGCCTGGACAAACACATGGGCTAGTGGACAGGTGTATGAATTGGCTGTCAAAGTGGGTGGGTGGGTGGGTGGGGGAAGGGTTTAATTTCAAGGGCTGAAATGTCCAAGAAAAATTCCTATTCTTCTTGGACATTTCAAGCCTTGAAAACAAGAGTAATACATTGTCAAAAAATGCCCAGAACCAAATATCCAGCAACAAAATGTCATACCCTAGAAGAACACATAACTCAATTCCACCCATGTGCACAAAATTCAAAATGCAAAGAGTATTGATCTTTACATGACCTACATTCACATATGCGAACACATGTAAAAAAACACCCAAAAACTCATTTCATATATTTAGGCAACAAGGAGATTTTACTGCACTTTTAAGTCATGCCATCTTATTTTCCACAAAATGCCATATATTTCATAATATTATCTTTCTACGTTCAAACAATACTCATGTTTTTATAAACAATGTGTTAAAATTTAAATACCAACATGGTCTTTTAAACATTACCCTCTATCCTATGTGGTTGAGTATTTAAACTTCAGCACATGGCTTTTGAAAACATATTACTTGAAGAGAAAAAGATCAAATTAGGACATATACAGGATTTAGTGAAGAATAAAGCAGAGCTTATATGTCATTATTTAATTTTTTCCCTTTATTTATTATGCAGCATGTCTTAAAAAAGCAGTAAATTTCCTTGTTGCCTAAATACATAAAATGGATTTCTAGGGGTGTTTCCCTATGTATATTTACATATATGGGGTCTGTAAAAGTTTAAATAAACACCTATTTGAAGATGCTTATAAGGAACTCATTTAAACTGTAGACAGTAGTTTCTAACAGTGGACAAAAACTTCATTGGGAAGAAGATTAACGGTTTTTCAGTGCAGTTTTATAATTCCACTCATCCTTTATCATCAGTACTAAATGAATTAAACAGGAGCATGGAATGCTGGCAGAATACTGATAGGGAAGAACTGAATTGCTCAGAGGAAAACCTGTCCCACTGCCACTTCATACACCACAAATCTCACAAAGAGAGGCTTGGGATTGATGACAGGCCTTTACAATGAGAGGCTGGCAACTAACTGCATCAGCCTTAGCACAGCCTGAAACCAATACAAGTCTTCTGAAGTGATACGTGTGGGATCACCACTTACATGAATGTGCACTTGGCCTTTATGTATGAGAAAGTGTGAAAGTTACAAGAGATAATGTATAGACCAGATCTTTGTCTGGAGGCACCTAAGAAGACAAATGTCTCCTGTGAAGGAAGTATTTTACTCCTTAGAAGGTATGTTGATTCAACTGGCATTCAAATAATATGATAGAATTAAATAACATGTGTACACAGGAGATAAATGAAATCAGTTTAACAGTGAAATGGTGCAGTAGAATAACAAGGCAGCCCTGCAGCTACACCTACAAGGTCATAAAAGTGCAGCTCTAAATTCTAAACTTCCTCAAAATAAACTTTCTCAGGCTTAACAGCCTTCCCCCTCATTTGACACACAAGGTCTTACAGGAATGTCACTGTTGCCTCAGCCATTTTTCTGTTAAAAAAAAAGGCACACAAATGCAAGTATTACCCTACATGATGTCAACTATTTCAATCCTAATGAATGTAGCTGCAAATGATAGCTGTTAAAGTGGCAAAGAGTAGAAAGCAGTAAAATCCTGTTAAAGTGGACAAAACCATCCATACCTGTGGTGCACACATCTTGTTAAGCTGAACACAGCCAGACCATCTATACCATATGGGTGCACAAATCCTGTTAAGTTGGACAGAGCTACACCATCTATACCAGACACAAACAAATCCCAGGCACCAGGTTGCCAAGCTGATTGAATTTTGTTATGCAGTATTATGCAGTACCTAACATTTGTGGGTCCTCAGCTTGGCCTGTGTTATTTTTACCCTTCTGGTACCCAGAATTTCATGTTACCTCCCAGATTTTTTGAAAATCTGTGGATCATACTTTTAGATTTGGCTTCATACCATCACATTACCACTGGTCAGTACAGTTGGAATAAATGACAGCCACACTGAAAGTAATGAGCACATTTTTATCATGTCAAGCACAAGCTGCACATGTACAAAAGCAGATATCATCCTCAGTGGCTGGAGACATTCTGTCACTTTTCCACAAAATCCCCATTACAATCCTTGCAGTTTTGTCATTTCTGTTAAAGTTAATCCTGTCACTGTGCATGCCATGAAGACAAAAGGAAGTGTGGAGATAACGCTCTATCCATTCCTCACCTTTGGCACTAAATTGCCATAGTGGTCACCTTAACACAACTCCTCAGAAACAAGCCCCCATTGCCCTCTGAACACAGAGCTAGGTAGGCCAAAATCTCTCATCCCTGCTCAGGATCAACCCATAATTCCTCAGCCATTCAGCCCATAGGTTTGTTACTAAATTACACTATTTTAGCAACAGTTTGAACATGCCATTTCAGATGGAATCTGTTTCAGAACTTCATACCACATATATGTTTGGCTTAAAAAACTGCCATGTCATTTTTGAAGTCTGTCCCTTGCAATCTATAGCATCCTGAAGAGGCAGTAGTCTAGGTGCTAAGCCCAGCCTGTAGGAAGTTTGGGTGAGAACTTTCCCAGATATACAGATGAATTGCCTCCAATGTCAGATCTGCAGTATGGGGTCATGCACTGTGTTGAAAGATGATGTGCCTCAACATAGTGCACTTGTTTGGACATGCACTTACCAGGTTTAGGAGTGTTGATTAGTATCATTAGAGGTTATTTACAACAATATGAATATGTGTACTTGTAGGTTTCCTACTCCCACATTTATATATTAGTGCATTTCACTTGTTTCTTAAGTACAAAAAAAATCTTGATTAATCTTGCAAGGTGTCATGTTAAATTTCAGAATGTTATGGACCTTACTACATCCCATTTCAGTTCATGTTCTGACATGCTTTGTTAATTATTATGATAAATATCAATGCAAAACTATTATGAGACTGCAAGCAACAAAATCTGTTGCAATGGGTAGTATAACAAACTTCTATTATATGGGTTACTCTACGATTTCTGTCCCTTAAGATGCAATTTTTCCCACATCTTAATACACTGCTGTCGGGCTGGTCTTTTAATTAAATACCCCCTGGTGACCGGACGTTTTAAATGCTTTTAAAGTTCATTCCCATAACATTCTGCAGGCTTATCGTTCTAAATAAGGTTCATGAGCAGTCTGTCTGCTTGTAACTTGAGATCCAAACACCTTGCATGTAGCTGACGATGACCTTGAAGTGATCAGTGTGTCAGACCAGCTCGAAAACGCGTGTTGGATGTCGTGTAAGAAAACGCAGAAATGCGGGGCCCATCAACAACGCATGGGTGAGCAATCACACATTTCTGCATGAGCCGATGGCAATGTGTTAAAAGAAAGAAAGAACGAAAGAGGGGGGGGGGGGGGAGGAAAAAAACCACACAGCTGATCCCCATATTTTAAACCAAAACAAAAAAACCGAATTTAAATATTAGCAAATTACAGCCCTACTCAATTTCTAAATCCCCTCTC
>Ga0123352_10006880_pt1 | contig 17498 bp, 15 predicted proteins | sample TergutLab28metaG_FD_89700 | JGI IMG/M metagenome (GOLD analysis project Ga0123352, IMG submission 89700) | Labiotermes labralis P1 segment gut microbial communities from Petit-Saut dam, French Guiana - Lab288 P1 | ecosystem: Host-associated > Arthropoda: Insects > Digestive system > Gut ... | reverse complement strand
TGGCAGTGGTTATTTTACATGTAAACAAAACATGAAATTGGTTACTACTAGATTTAAGTCGGGAGGGCTACATGAGAAGCATGTAGTGGCAACTTGGAACCTTGGGAACCATCTCAGCATTTGCTTATAGACAGAAGGAAACCAAGAAAAACCTGTGTCGAGATGGGCTAACGTTAAAATAAAATTCAGAAAGGTTGGTTCCCGCGAGAATGTGCCACGAAGAGGAAAATTTCTCGGCCAATCAGAGTTCATAATTGATTTCAACATTTGAGGGAAAAACCGTCCTTATCTTGTGATGTCACTCCGGCTTGCGACACACGTGACTTGGTTTTCGACAGCAGCGGAGAGCAGCCGCTCTGCAGATGTACAAGCAGATATCAGTCTTCAAACAGTGACCAAGCATGCCATGAAACAATATTTAAAGTGCAGCGTGGACTGATACCAACCAATGCACAAGCACCGTGCCAATGATGAGCCACAAATCGGTTTCTGGTCCACCTATGTAGCGACTGACAGCCGGAGGGCACTTAAGCGTATTTCTTGACCGAGAAAACTTCACACGAGCAAAGACACATTGCATGGGTCTCCAACCCTTTTATGGCAAAAGGCCACACTCGTTATTGTGGGCTGGTCCGCGAGCCTGTTCTTGGAAAAATAGCAATAAGTGGAATACCTGTCTAATTTGTTGTGACATTTTTAAAGGGTACACAATTTACAACTGTGGCCACGGGCCGCGGGTCGGAAACACATGACGCAGTGGGAACAACGGACACAGAAGTGGTATAAAGTTGAATACATTTTGACTAAATGGATCCATTACTTACTTACATACTCCATGGTGCAGAGTCCTTCTTGAGAAGCTAACTGGTTTGCAGCTAGTCAAGAAATTCCCCGCATTTCACGGAGGTTCATTACCGCACTCACAAGCGTCCGCCACCCGTCTCTATCCTGGGCCAGTCCAATCCAGTCCATATACCCACATCCCACCTCTTGGAGATCCGTCCTAATAAATGGATCCATTACGTTATGTTTTTAACATTTAGCAACAAAACTACGACAGGCGAAATAACACGCCTGCGTGCACTTAAGAGCACAGCATATCCTTCAACGGTTCACCGAGCATCGGCAAATACTGCTTCCCTTAGGTAATGGCAGTCGGCCCAGAGTTGCGTCATTTTATACGCGCCCGCACCTCTGACTTTCCTCCTATTGTATGCTGTGTCTCACAGACAGGTCTGTACGTGTTAGAGGTAGTTTCTGTTGAGAAACAGCGTTCATATGCATACGTTTGGAAAGTATACGTCACAGAAACAAAGTACTCGAATGTATTATTTTAAAAAAATCTTCAACAGTGCCGAGTAAAAGAATATATAGACAAATGGAAAATTTTTCGAATTACATGTTCCGCGCTGGACAAAAATAAAACAAGAAAATGTGTTATTTTTCTAGAATGGGAACGTCGACAGTCAAATTAACTGACGCCTGTGTTACAATAACCATGCAGTTCCTTACGTTTCCTTTAAATAAGCTTGAGGTACAATAGGTGGGTGCAAAATCCAAGGGCCCGGATTTCGATCGAACAAATTCCGGTCATTATGATAAATTAATCCTGACACGATTATTTGGGGAACTAACTGAAAAGGAGAAAATGTTGGACAATCCACTTTAATTGGAAGATATGAACAGCTATTTTAAAAAATAAACTGTTGATATTTCACGACAACTTAGCAGTTACAGGTCGAGAAACATTTTTAGACGGTGCGGGGCGTGCTGGAGGTCACAAGCTGCAGAGTGTTATTACATAAGAGATATGTTGCAGTACACTGAAAAACGTTAAATTTCCTGTGGATGCCATCTTGGTACGCGATCACGCTCCGCGACAGCTAACATGCTGTGAGAAAGCACTGAAGATACACGATGTATTGCATTATATTCCCCAAGAAAAGTATTACAATTACCCTTAGAACCAATCCAGAAGTCACGCCTTATGTTCAAGCCAACTCCCTCAAACTGCGATGCAATAAATTCTGAGCGCAATGTTTCCTGCTGTAATATTTAAAAATTCCATTCCTACGCCCAAAACAACATGATGCATGCCCACTATAATCTTTTAGGGAAACAACTGTTTATTCTGGGAATATGACGAGGTACACAGGTCTCTGGCCGTAATGCAGTGATAGTGCAGGTTAAAGTAGACAGTACATATACGCAGGCCACTTGGGTTACTGTTGGGTTCACATCATACACAGACATTTTACAACAAGGTGACAGCAACAAAGTTTGTGGCACTGCGACTGACAATCCTGCTCGTGTTCATCGGAGAATCGCTTTTTAGAAATTATTTCTCAATTCGTCCATGACAAAGCTGAAACGGCACGTTTCCTCCAAAAATTCAGCATTTAAAATAATCGCCGCTATGCGACCTTCGAAATTAAACAGGCAAACGAGCGGCGAGTCGTCTAGTGATACCGTGTCGTGTGACCACACAAATTACGTCCCGCAAGTCTCGAGGTTATGTTTGCACCTACCTGCAGTTGGCCGCTGCGGTCCGGAATGCTTCAAGACCCAGGAGGCACTGAGCTGCCAGACAGTCGATCGATTGACTTCCAGACTGCATGCGCAGGCGTTCTTTACGCGTACCGTGACCTATTTATCAGCGCCGGATTTGGATCAAATTTCATACAGTCACACGATGCACGCTATAGGCCGTTATCACAAACGAGACCTTGGTAGTCTAACCATTAAATTTCGAACAAAAAAAAACCATGATGTTCTGAAAAAAAGGCGACTTACAGAAATAGCTGCAACAAGACAAGCACAGATGAATGCAGATCCACGCAATTGGCAATAATGAACACAAATGGTGCAGTGTAAGCATTAAGCAAGCGCAATGCTGCGAACACAACTTTCTCCACACTTCCCAAGATCTGGAAACTCGCAATGGGAAAATCAAGCTTTCTATCACGAGAACCTCTGTTCTGGGTAGTAATGCTAATTCCACTTGTACATACACTCAAAAAAATTAATGAAAGATAAAATAAACAGTCCCCTACCGCCACCTCATGAAGAGCATCATCACGTTCATCATATATTAGTACAGGGTAATTCATACAAGAGGTAAACAGTTTAGCATGTTTATTATCAATAACCACTCTGCCTACAGTTATGACGTATCAATTGTCAGGAAAAGTCTTCACATTTCCTTGCAAGAAATCAAAACTTTTGATAGTTTTCCAAACAATAAAATAATCACACAATGACAAGGAGGGTGGCTGGCCCCTTCATAATGAACATGTAAAAAACTGTTACCTTCTTTTCAAATTACTATATTTCAGTCTCTTATGTTTATTGGACCGTGCATCATCTTGATAGTTGAATAAAGAGAGACCAACTTGATGTCACTTGCTTTATTATTTCATTATTTACTGTTCAACATGTTTCGGATGTTAATACATCCATCCTCAGGAGCTTGCAACTTATTTGATGCATTATTGCATGGGTTGTATTGCTCTGGTTCGATGTATGTTGGTGTTACGTTGTGGTACAGCTGGGGTGGTGTGGTATCCGTATGCAGGCTGAAACACTACTGTTTCAGCCTGCATACGGAATACCACACCACCCGAGCCATACCACAATGTAACACCAACACACATCAAACCAGAACAATACAACCCATGTAATAATGCATCAAATAAGTCACAAGCTCCTGAGGATGGATGTATTAACATCTGAAACATGTTGAGCAGTAAATAATGAAATAATAATGCAAGAGACATCAAGCTGGTCTCTCTTAATTCAACTATATTTCAGACATTTTTGGTCAGCCCTAAAAACTCTGACAGAACCCCATTCTAGAACTAAAAACTACAGATATGAGAGCATTACCACAGTGTCCAAAAACAAATGCAACACAGCTTGAGTGACAGCTGAAGTTCTTCTATGGAGACAGCTCTCATCTTGGGTATAATGTCAAGCATCCTGTTAGAAGTATACCAAAGTTTCAGAGGATATAACAAAGAGGCAGTAGATTCCTACAGACCACGCCATTGTTTCATAACCCTAAGACAATACTATATTTCACAGCTTTGAAACTTCAACTGTATGATAAACAGTTGCATTCTAATGTTTGGTGTAGTGTTCACTATCTTACTCCTGTGCACTGTGTCATGGAGTTACTGTATATATTTAAAAGTCCACTCACCAACAGGACTGTCCCAGAAAAGGGCCAAAGAAATTTCAATGACCCATTCCTTCATTAACATTTGATTCTCATGATTATGACTACAAAGACTGCTGCATTGTGGGGTGTAACACTGTGTGGTCTGGTTTTAATTTAACATTTCGAAGAAATGTTGGTAAATTCATTCCAGACTACATCCCAGAATATGGTATTCTTCACAGCTTCATTACTCATACTCTCATATGCTGGCACTAGCATGCAGTTTCTGTAACACAATTTCAATAAAATCCTCTGAGACTGCCAACCGTGTCAAGTGTGCCAAATACACTCCATTTCAGACAGCCTCCATAATCAGGGCCCAGATACCCATTTTAAAAGCAACTGATTAATTCTGTTCAGTGCAAAATAACTCCAACATGATGGGCTCCTAGGATGCAATGCCATGCAACATGTCAGAGGGTCACCTGCTGCCTCCACCTTCATGGTCCTCCAACACAGTGGTAACTATCTGTCAAGCCAGAAGGTGTCATGCCCCCCAGATGACCACACATTCACACTCCTACTGAAGGAGCTGAGTGTTTCTGACATGGTAACCTGCTTCTCATTAAACTCAACTTTGCTCACATTGGTGCTTCCTTGTGCCACTACAAAAAACCAGAGTACTTGGTACCAACATAATGTGAGATGAGGAATTAGTAATCAATAACACAAGAAAATTGGGTGGACTAAGAGTGATATCAATCTCAATATTTATGTCAAGTTTTAGAAAAATATTAAAAGTGCTAAAAAAAATCAAGTTTTCTAAAATTTTCATGCAAAAACATTAGTTTTATGATCAATATAACCCTCCTTCTGGCCATTAGCTGTCCCCCACAAACCTCAACTGCTTCCCAAACAGATTCACACCAAGAAATAAACATGCCACAGTACTTACATTCAATGAAATCTCTCTCTCATACATGCATACACAAGTATGCACAAACAAACTGTAACCACACACTGTAATTACCAGCTCCACTGTAACATGAATATCTCTTGGATAATCCAATAATCCAAGTAGTACATGACGGCGCTTATCACAAGAGTAAAGGCAAGCTGAAACTGGATCTGATAATCTACATATGCTCTAGTCCTAAGACTGAGAATGCCTTGGAACTTTACATTCATGCCACCTCTACACCATCATGGCATGGTAGTACCTATGTTCAAAGCCAAATAAAAATAAACTTTCCCTTCTATTCAATTTTACCTAAAAATTACAAGCATGGCAACAGAGACAACTCTGGAGGTTATGTGTACAAATTTAAATGCTTATACGTTTCAGTGCTGACTAAACAGGAACACTTCACACAGTACAGCTAAGTAGTACTTGGTTCAATTAAAATATCTAACCTCTCCTGCTTTATTTTCATATGGAGCATGTCCACAATGCTCTTCTGGCAAAAGTCATTGCAGTCTTCTGGTGTAGAGCAAATATGTCTACCTGTCTCCATACATCCAATGCGCAGAACTATAACCACTATCTCTGGTGTGGAGAACATACCACTAACTAAACTGCAGCTTAGATTTTAATCTTTTGTCTAATTTGTTTAATGTGCTGATAGTCACAAATAATACATGCACTTGGGATGATTTATTGACTCCTCAATAAATTACTGCAAAATGCCTGATCAATGTCAAGGTAGGGTGCTTGCTGAGGGAAGTAAGGTGGAGGGGCTAAATATCTAGGTCAAATGGGCCACATTCCAGCTTTATTTCCTTCTCACACATAACAACTCACTATTCACTTATCATCCCATCACTTGATGCCCTACAGCCTCAGTTCATGAAAGGTTGGAAAACTAGGGATGGATAAGGGATTTTTCAAGACTTATTCACATTTGAAAGAAACCTATATACACCAATAATCATCTGTACCCCTCTCCTGTTAAAAAGTGGAGCAGCACCTCTCCACTGATGATTCCCAGGAGTAATGGAAGGATTGAGATGAGAAAATTGTGCACTATTAATAACAGTGCAAAAAGCCACCCCAGTGATGCTAATATCATACCTGATTGAAAGAATTGCAATACGCACAACAAAATGTAACATTATGCAATGTTTTCTCAGAAATGAACACAAGTGTATGTCTTCTAAAACCTGAATTCTACAAAGTCATATCAAGCAAATGTATTAACAGGACAGAAACTTTCGCTGGCAGAATGCTACATTCTAGGTAATGCCTGTCAAAATCCCACCAAAGTTATTGGCTAAGCCCTAGTTATGTTATTCTCTGGTTCCGCTATTTCCAGTGAATACTGAAATAATGCATTAACTAGCTACTTTTAATTCTAATTTACTCACTGCTCATGATAACCTTCTGACCTTATGTAATACCATGTAACATCTGCAGCATAACCAGAAATCACTATTAACCTAAGAATCCCACAATAAATTTGGCACCTCCTTTCCACCTTACAAAACCTACATGCAAAAAAATTCAATATTCACAAGTCAAGATGGATAGCTTTCATGACATTCTCAATCCTGTGTGCATCTGATGTGAAACAAGGGAGAAGTTGGTGTTTGTTTTCAGATGAAGTGATTGTTCTAGGCCACAAATGTTGCCACAGTAATTATAAGTTGTGAAAGATTACACTTTTAAGAAACTTCATAAAATGTTGCATATGATACAACTCCTGAAAGATATAACACACTAACATGAAGTAAGAGATCACAAATGAGTCAATATCAGCCACCTTCAATACCCACAACCAATTTTGCTGAGACCCAACTCAATATTACCCTCCCACTTCTTTCTTGGCCTTGATTACCCACTCACATATTCTGCACAATTTTTGTCTTACCCCAACCATGTTATGCATCCAGCCTGCTGTACCACTATCCTATAACAACTAGTCTAAATAAGGTATAAATGAAGCTGATTCTGCATTAGACAAAACAATGCTCTGCCAAGCATCGGTAATCTGTAAGCTTTTCTCACAAAGACCACATTTCAAAACCTTGGAAAAAATAAGCATAACTACTGTTACACTGCTACCTTACCAAGATGCAGAAATCCAAGCTCTGTAGTGGAAGATGAGTTGGCCACATGGTACATGCTCGTTTCTGCACTGCAAATTATCTCTCTAAGCCAGCTGAATGTTTCTCACACAGAGGACGTCAATGCCTCAGAAAAATAATTTCTGTTAAGCAAACAGTGTTCTACTTCTCCAAAGATGAAAGTATGCTTCCAGAAGTTTTGGAAAAAATATCTCATATTAATAGTACCATATCCAACAAAATATATGGAAAAGCAAAAAGTACTAAGTAAGAGGTTCAGTACTGAACAAAAATAAAATAAAACCTGTATTTTTCTTGGATGAAGCATGGTTTACATCAAGTAGGAACATCAAAAGCAGGTGCTGTTGTTAAGAAAATCCCAGTATAGTTTCTGAAGTTTTATTTACATTATGTTACAGTGCAGTTAGTAAATGCCAAATCAAACAGCCCAAGTACTTTCGTGGAAACAAATTCTGACCATTATATTAAATTAATAAGAAAATAAGAGAAGGTGAGGAAATAAAGACAATCCACAGTCATTCTAAGAACCGCAATACAATATTCAAATTGAACTTAAGTATTTTAATACAAGACCTCTATTGTGTGTCAACAAATATTGTCAGAACATGCAAGGCTTGCTTGGAACCTTGAGGTCAGCCCTTCAGGACTCTTCTATGAAATAAGGCAAGTTGATATACAAGGCAAATAAAGAGACTCTAAATGACCAGTAGATGCAGGCTTCATACCCAATAAAGCTGCTGTGCCTACTTCTGTGCTGAGACCGGAAATTAAAGATGCACTCTGCATAAGTTGACCAAAAACTATGAAAGTGGTACAATATAAGGCTCCCAAGCATTCATTATATAGACTGCTTCCTACAGAGATGTGATGCCGTGTACACTGGGCGAGAGATAAAGTATGAATGTTTCAGCAAAATGTGCTGCACGTACTTCTAAACTGACAACGGAAAAAGCACATCTCTCTGAAATGTCAGTACAACCTAATAATCTGCAAACCATCACTTCACAGCTCAGAGCAACATTTTCAGTATACTGAGGTCTGTTGGAAGGTTTTATGTTCATCATTTAAGGTCTTTTCAGCAGTGTTTGTTAAGATCACAGTCATATGGAAATCATTTTCAGGTCAACTTGAACACACACTTCTGAATATTGGTACTCATCTACCACATGCCCGAAAACAGTAATATTATTTTATAATCACTACTAAAAACAGTAGTTACTGCACAACTGACAGCATGGGAGTAACTAGCAAGACTTGCGGCCTACAAAGAAAACAAACAAACCACAACACAACCAGTTTGTCGGTTTCAAGTTTAAGCCAGACCTGTTACCCTGACTGAAGTTTAGGTTTTCCCCAGTTCCTTGCAACACACATCAACACAATACAATAAAACTGGAATCTTTCAGGTAAAGGGTAGTTTCCCTGTATTTAAGCATCACACCATGAACATAAGGGAGTGGAGGTACAGCTCCTGGCATTCGTAACCACAGTACTACATGCAGGTGAATTGTCACCTTATATCCTCCCTTCTTTACGTGCAGGGAAGGCATCAAAGGCACCCACAAACTAAGATGCTACTGGACACCAGAACCCACCTGCACACTACAGGAAGGAAAAATCTGTCACCACCAGGACTCTAGCCCCCAGCCTCGTCATTATGCAAAATGAGCTATCTCAGTTCCTGGTGAATTTCAGAGAAAATTTCAATTCAGAAATGTTACTGCTTTGTTCTGAACAGGAGGTTGGGTAGACACCAAGGCCTGTCACAATACAATCATGGTGACAATAAATTATCACTGCTCTTGCCAGTTAACCAGTCCCTTTACTGTGCTACAGTGATACACACGGGTAAAAGATTCTGAAGATGACACATTATGAACTGTGTCACTAGTTTTCTGTCCTACTTGAGCAGATAACAGTCATTCAGCTAAACAAGAATTATTTTATTTTTTTTTATGTTTTGCTGACCGTGCGTCCTGGTACAACTCTGGGTAAATGTCCAACTTGATGCACAATTACATTATATAAAACATTTATTATTATAATCCTCTACATGTTTCGAGCAACACCGTGCTCATCACCAGGAGGTCGAATTGTATTAATACAGCATTTAGTATAGTACTCTCTGTAATGGACAGTCCCTTACAGAGAGTACTACACCAGATAACTGTATTAATACAATTCGACCTCCTGATGATGAGCACAGTGGGTCAGGTCCTATTTAATTGACAGAAGAGAGAAAGTTGCAGTAAAATTTACTAACACAACTCAATTCTTCTCTCTGTCTGGGGTACATATCAACATGACGCTTTCATTCATAATATAAATAATGACCTTCCCCTGAGCATTAATCCTGTATCAGAACCAATATTATTTGCTTATGACACTAATGCCTTAACTTCAAGCAGAAATTTCGAAGATTTCTGTTCAGTGTCACACTTAGTTCTCTCTCATAGGGTTAAATGTTGTGCTCCTAATAAGTTAGTCCTAAATGTAGATTAGACAAATATAATGAAATTCATAATAAAGAATTCATCTCTTTCTACATTATGTATTGGTTATAAAGAAATGTTTACAGCAGAGATGGTACATACAAAATTTTGCTGTTTATAAACTGATAACCACCTAAATTGGAAAAACCACACTGAACAAGTAATTTCTAAGTGCAGCATGTTATGCCCTTAGGTCAATAGTCCACATCATAACATTAAAAATCTCAAATTAATTTACTAGCATAATTTTGTTATATTACAAAATATGGAATAATTTATTAGGGATAACTCTTCCAACAGTGGGAAGATACTCACTTTACAGAAGAAAATCATCAGAATTATGGCTGCTGCACAACCCAGAACTTCATGTAAAAGTCTATTTAAAGAATCAATGATTCTACCTGTTCCATTCCAATATATACTTTCCTTAATGAACTTTCATTACCAATAATCAGGAATGTTTTCAAACACATTCATCTATATATTACACTCAAAGATCAAAAACCCCACTGAGTGGAAAAAAATGACCACAACGCTTTGTGGCATTAGAGAAAAAGCTACAATGCGAAATTACATGTTGTGGCTGTTTTTAAACAACCACAACGTGTTGTGATATGAGAGAAACAGCCACAACATGAAATGTCTTTTAAATGAACTGTTTATAAGTTTAGTAATTTATTGATAAAAATATGTGTAACGTAGGCCTAATGAAGAACAGTGGTGAAGTTCGTTTATTTTTGCAGGAGCTGTGAGAATGACACTTAGAATTAAACTTCGTATTTTTCGAATGACATTTGCACTTTTTATTGATGCAGTACCTCTTACAATGGCAGCTTACAAATCCCTACTTACTTCCAGACGTTATCATTAAGGCTGACCGAAGAGATAGTGAACTTGAGGGCACATTATGTGCCTCAATGAAGTTGTTGTTGGCAGTTGTGAATTCATTGCGAGCATACAGCCGCTCAAGTAGGCCTTCCTTCATGCCCAACAGATAAAGCCCAGAACAGTTGACATCAACGACAACTGCTAGGACATTTCTGGGGGCTAGATGTCCTTGATCAAGGTTAGGCGCCCCTGACCACAACGTTTGTCCCAATATCAACTGCTGGAAGTCTTAAGTTGGAGAGAGAAACCATTTTTTGGGCTTGTTGTTCCTGACCAGATTTTGCACCTTCTTGCTCAATGTTGTTTCGATTCTTCCTTACACAGAGGTTGCAAGTGACTTTCACTCTGAAACCCTCACTGTCTTCACTGTTAACTTCCACAGATAGCATGAAAAAACTGGTCACACATTGAACACTTGTGAGCGCCTGATGACTCCTTCTCACAATCACACAGTAAATTTTTGTTGTCTTTCTTCTCTACTGTTTCTTCTGAAGTGTCAGTTGTTTGATTTTCATCTTCATCTTTTCTATCCTCTTGGTTGGCCTCTTCCTTATCTTCCTTGTCTCAACCATTATTCATTCCTGCATTAAAGAGCTGTTCCAGTTCTTCTTCAGTTTCTATTGAAGAGTACATGTCTTCAACAAGCACAGAATCCCCAAGTCCAATCCTCTGTGCCATTTCAAACACAGCCTCATAAGAGCTTGTCTTGATGCCTGAATGCAGAGCTCGGGTTTTCTTGCTTTGGATAAACCATAGTCCTTCAGACCAGGTTTTCATGTTGTGGTCAAACATCCAAGCAACCAGCATACCTCAAACATCTTGGTTGGATCTTTCAACTGATCACTGACTTTGAGAATGTCTTGGCTTTCCATGCACAAGCTCCATTGCTGGCCACATATCAACCAAGTTTTGCATTATTTTGTTCGCAAATTCGCGGCTATTGTCACTCTGCATTATGAACAGGGCACCGAACATACAGAATATGTCCATTAGCTGATAGACCACTTCCTTGGCAGTTTGTGGTATTTTCATGAAGTCCAAACTTGTGGTCATTTCCTTTAACAGCCACAACACGACTTTCGCATCATGGCATATCTTCACATGTCACAACGCGCTGCGGTTGTTTAAAAACAGCCACAACGTGAAATTTCACATTGTGGCTGTTTCTCTAATGCCACAACGCGTTGTTGTCGTTTTTCCCACTCAATGATCGTTTTCGATCTTTAAGCTTAACATATACACAATATAAATACAATGAACAAGCACCAAACAAATTCACCTATACGTGGTATTAATACACAGACCAACCATCATCTCCATAGACCAAATGTCAAACTATCATTCAAATAATGCACATTCTATGCTGGCATCAAAATTTTCAACTGTTTACCATGTAGTCTGAAAATCCTTAAGAATGGAAAGGCAAAATTTAAAGTAGCAGCATTAAAAAAAATATTTAAATGAACACTCCTTTTACCCTGTGGATGAATTTTTTCTGTGTAAATATGATCTATAATACTACTTTATAAAATGTTTATTCACATTTTACTCTCTAAAAATTGTGCATGTGTATTTATGACTTGTTCCACAACCTACTGTGTTTGTGCCACATGGATCCATAGAATTTAATTATTTATTTATGTACATACATATGCATATGCATTATTTATGTATGTATGTATGCATGAATGTATGTACGTATGAAGTACACCAGTCACTCAATTCTCTTTTTTTCACAAGACACTTTGATGCAGACTACCAGATGTCTGTAATTGTACTAGCAACGGTCAAATAACTATTTTCACATGTTGTACAATCCCAATATTGTGTTTCTTAATGTAAGATTTCCCTGCACTTTAGATCTATTTTTCTTGTGGTTGTAGCCAAACTCCAAACATGTACTGCATAATTTTTTTTTGATTTAAGCTTTCTTGATTTTGGGCTTTTCCACAATTCAGGGCCAAAATTCACCATCACACACTTTCAGAGCCTCCATTTAGCATTTGTGTTTACAACTTTAGCTGTAAGGGCCATGTACATAATGCTATGATTATGTGCAGTGAATGAGAATCAATGTCAGAATTTCATCAACCAACATATGCACTCAATAAAATACAAATCATCAAATTAAGTACAACAATTCTGCAAATACACTAGAACTATTATCCAAGATTTGTCACATGTACAAGCTTTTATTACCTTAAATTTAGAAAAATCACAAATCATGATTGGAAGCTGTTTTATGATTGATCATCATACACCATGCTAACAGAAGAATGGACTCTCACAACGTCTTGTGCAATGAAAGCCCATTTCAATTTATTTTCAAGTGTTTTCTTTCATGTCCCACAAAATAAATATAAATATAAAATGGAATACAAAAGAACATTAGAATTAAATTTGGAGTTAATACAATTTTTGTAACCCCAGTAGTAATTTTCTGTTTGATTCTGACACAACCCACATTTCAAATTGTTCTAAATTTAAGGTACAAAAAGCTTGTACCCCTGACAAATCTTAAATCATTGTTCTAGTGCATTTGCAGAACTGATATACAAAATATGATAAGAGGTTTTTAATAGGTTAGTTTAGGTACTATGAAAAGCAATTATCGCAAAACTCACCAGATGAGAAGGGTGCCAATTTCATTTCTTCTACCTGCTTATCCATTCTTCCTTGGTGTCAATAACATCTCAAGGGTTTACCTGCAAGAATGACAGTTCATTCGTTAAAAGGTTATAACAAATGTAGGGGCCATCATTCCACTGCCAGGTCATGTTATGTCATATCAGCATAACTCAAAGACAAGCCAAAAGCTGACATTGTGGTGAAGACATATCAAAGATGCTGAATATGAAAAAAAGATATTTGTGTGCTGGACCAGCTGAGAAATGCAGGAAAATTTTTAATGACATCAGGCTTTACTATAGACTCAGAAGTTTCCATGTAATGGTAGGCAATGCAGCAATCTCTGCTAATCCACTCTGTAATTAGTTGGGGTTCACAAACTTCAGTTCATGCACAATAGTTACGTATTCACTTGTGTAATTAACCATATGTAGAAACAGTGTAGAAAATGGTTACTTCTGCTTGCTAACTCGTATCACATCTAACAAACAAAGTGTTAACTGTACAACAAAATTCTGCTGGTTAAATTGAATATACTACATTTCTCTAGAGGGGGTGGAGGCATTTTCACTGTGCAGATTATGGATTATTATTATTATTCATTCTAGATGAGTTGCAGTTCAGACATGGTCAAGGGCAGACGTGTTTGAAGCAGTGTGAAATGGGAGTAGACATACGGTTGTACAGAGATGGAACTGGTCTCTTTGGCATAAAACAGTGCAAGTTGTTTGTGAACAATCACATTTCAAATATAGTGAAGAGTGCTCACACATGGATTTTTAGGCTTATGGCTACAGTTATGTTGACAGTTGGAGGAGGAGAATTGTATCCTAGGCTACAAATTGAAGAAAAGCTGATAACTTCATGGTGGAAGGGAGAGAATAGATGAAAGGCACACATCAGTGGTTAGAAGGGAATGAATCCAGTTTGGATACTATGAGTGTTAAAATGGATCTAATGAATGAAACAACTGAAATATTAATGGAGAACACAACTGGATTGAAGGGCTGGGGAACTCTTAGAAGGCAAAACTAAGGATGATGGATGAGTGGCAATGAAGGAATATCTATTTATATTTAGAACTGAAGAATGTCCTCAAGAATCATACTTTGATACTTTGAAAATAACAGAAGATATTTAGAATGAAACTGACAGTGGACAGTTTGAGTTGGCAGACAGGGCAAGAAGAGAGGAGGAAGACTGATCTTGATTATATTTACTTAGTTCACACAGAAATTAGGGGGTATACGGTGGCAAAGTCAGTTGAGGCAATGCGTGACAAGGAGGAAGGTCATGGGCTCAATTCCCGATGGTGTCATTTGAATTTTTCATTGACATAATCCTTCTGGCCGCACTACGGCCCTGAGGTGGACTTAGCCTCAAACAGAAATGAGTACCAGGAATTTCCTGGGGGTGTAAAGCCAGCCGGTGGGTAGGGCGGACACACCTTCATGTGCCGACTGTCTTGAAATCTTGGAGCCTCAACCTCCTGGAATCCTACGGGCCTGTCCAGGCCTGTAATGGGATTGCTTTACCTTTTCACACAGAAATTAGAAGAGCTATATATATGCAACAAGAAATCTGGCGGGGACAAGGATAAATATCGAACAAGACTACAATATTAAAGTGCAGGAATTACACAACAGACACCACATTTAAATGATGCAAAAAAAATGGAAACACAGCATACCTTTGAAACAACAAATTGCTAATAAACACAAGTTTATGATTTTTATGATTTATGATTTTACAAGAAAATTACCAGCTATAGAAGGACAAAATAATGGATAGCCATCCCTCAGAGGATCATGTTACACATCAGCAATCACCGCAGAGAAAGACCAGAGGCCAACGGACAGGAAGTGTGCAAATATAGGACACATGCTGGAAATATGAGAACATCCTTCAAGCATCATAAACAAGGAAGACTGGAGAGCAGGCTGTTAAAGACAGACAGTGGACATACAAGAATCAACTACAGTTAGTGACAAGCAGAGTCCACTTCAACATCTAGGTGATGACATCAGCAATTCACAATACATCAGAAAAAGGTGCTAATATTTTAACAGCTGGTTGACAACTAGGAAAGACAATACATTAGTGAAGACGAAAGGAATAAAGGACAGAAGCAGAACAACACAGGAACTGAAATGGGTGGCAGGAATATTAAGGTTTATTTTATAAACACAGAAGGCTTAAAGAGTAAATCACAAAACAGAAATTGTTCAGGCCTGTTGGAACAAAATAAAATGTTGGGTACTGCTGAAAGTTGGACTGGATTAGAAAGATGTGAAATTAGGGGATACAAGACCTTTAACAAAAGTAGATGTAAGTTAACAAGACACAGGGGAAATCCAGGAGGGTTGGTACTATATGTTAAAAATATTAATGATCAATATGTCAGGGAAATGAAGATGGAGCAAATAATAAGAGCTGGAATAAAAGATAAGTTTACAATTAAACAGGGGTTCTTTTGAGTCAAAACAAAACTATCTTATGTTGCTTATCTTTATTTAAGCTGATGACATGTTTTGGCCCTTGCACTGGGCCATCTACAGGTCACAAGATATATAATTGAGAAGACTATACAGTGTGAATCATAAATTTAAAAAATTTACGATTCACACTGCATAGTCTTCTCAGTGCAAGGGCCGAAACATGTCGTCAGCTTAAATAAAGATAAGCAACATAAGATAGTTGTGTTTTGACTCAAAAGAACCCCTATTTAATTGTAAATAAAATACAGCAGGGATGATGCATCTAAAAAAAAGATAAGTTTTTTATATTGCCCTCCAGTGAATTAAAAATTGTTCAAAACAAATTTTATATGGGATTTCAATGAGGATATTACAAAGTTAACAACAAATATTCTAACACCGAGTTTTTTATAATGGGCAATTTTCATTGTATGGGAGAGAGACAGGTACAACTGCTGCACCTTTGATATTCCGGTTAACTATGATGCTATAATACTGCTCATAACAGACATAGTAAGAAACAGAGCTGTAACGCAAAAGGAAAGAAGCGATATATTTTTATGAAACCACCAATTTCGAAATTTTTAACAGAAAATTTAGATGACTCAAGAAGGAAATTTACTCTTATTAATAAATTGGATAATAGTGTGACAGACTACACATTAGCTTCTGAAAGCATAATTGATAATACATTAGAATTTCAGACTTGGGAAAAGATAATTGGTGCTCATATGCTACTGTTATTAGAACTTCAAACACAATAGAAGATACAGATGATAATAAAAACAATAATTATGCTTTCAATGAGAGATTGAATGACACTGCAGGAAGAATATGTATGTGTGGTATACAAGATGTTATTACTAAAGGCAAAATAGATGAAAGAGTGTGTATTTTCTATGGCATGATAAGGACAGCAGGGAAAGAAATGGCAATTAAAACTACAAAGTTTAAAGACAGGAGTAATAGGTATGATGAGCAATGTAAAGAAAAAAATACACAAGTTAAAACCACACTGAAAGTGTATAAAAAGTGAAATGATGAAGAGAGTAGGAGCTAATAATGTAGTTGTAATAAGGAATATGTAAACTTTTAGAAGAAAGGAAACAAAGATGGTAGGAAAAAAAAAATCAGAACAGATGATTTGTTTAAACAAAAATATGTTGGAAAAATCTGAAAAACAGTGAAAAACACTTTTAAGAGACATTAAAATGCTGTGATTTTGAATCAAGAGAGTTGAGGCAATTTTGAACAATGTTTACAAAAGAAGGCAAAGGGTTACTATGATATGAGGTTCAGATTTTTGGTTCTGGATTATACAGATAAATTTGATGATGATTTTACATTAAACAAAGTCAACAAATTTATTTTGAGTACACAAAATAACAAAGCAACAGGATATGATGGTATACCAGCTGAGGCATGGATGATGATTGTTACTAAACATGAAACAACTGAATTTTTGACTAAATTGTTTAGTATGATCAGGAACATGTGAGAATTTCCAAAACAATGGAGAATTGCATTAATACAACCAATTTACAACAGGAAGGGAACCTGGTAAGTACAAAGGGATTTCATAAATACCAGTTCTGGGGAAAATACATTCAGGAATAATAGCTCATAGACAAAGAGATTAGATAATGCATCATAAAAAGCTGATCTTGTTTCAGATGGGATTTAGTAAAGGAAGAAGAACAGCAGACAATATTTTTTCCACTGGCAAATATCTCAGAGTAATGAGGGGGCTTTTTTTTTTTTTTTTTTTTT
>Ga0123352_10006878_pt1 | contig 17500 bp, 10 predicted proteins | sample TergutLab28metaG_FD_89700 | JGI IMG/M metagenome (GOLD analysis project Ga0123352, IMG submission 89700) | Labiotermes labralis P1 segment gut microbial communities from Petit-Saut dam, French Guiana - Lab288 P1 | ecosystem: Host-associated > Arthropoda: Insects > Digestive system > Gut ... | reverse complement strand
GCAAAAATGATTTTTTTTATAACACCGAAAATTTAAAAAAAAAAAAAAAAAACCACACAACAGCTTAAAATTGTGTACTTATGCAAAATGATCTTACATTTTCATACACCTTGTACAGCTATCTGTGATTACTCTTCTAATCACATACCTCTATTTCTGGATTAATCAGACTACCCATATAAAATTTATGAAAAATGTTATAGTAAGGTGACATAGGAAACAGGCTACAGTTCCAAGTATCCAGGAAATTTTGACTGCACAAATACTTAGATAATTTCAAACACCATATTGGGCACTGATGTATGTCTTACATCTCTTCTGTGTTGTACCACAAGTGAACAGTCCACCATATCTCCTACAGATCCTCATTTTCACAATTTTGGTCTAAATCTGAATATGTCAGGCAGTCTGATTTGTAAAACCTGAAAGAACAGAATATTTTGCAAGTTTTGTCTTCACCATCACTCCAAGTATTCAACAGCTGACTGCACTCTGCTCAGTGGAAGAAACAAATGGAAGTAGCTAATAAACAGCAATAATGATACTCTAAACACTATACGTCTTACAAGAAATGGATATCAACTGAAATAAAGTCTTTAAAAGGGACATAAATTCTTTATTTACTTGTGAACTTTGTTCACTTAATAAAAATAATAAAATTCACAGTACAAAATTAACTTTCTAAAGTTTAGTTATATATTTTTAATTCAACCATATCTTTCATTAGACGAAATAAACGGATTTATTAATTAAAACATATTTCATCATTTTTCATTGTGTGACAAACAAAGGTTACACCAATGTCATTGCAAACTCATGTTAGGTTCCCATTCCCAAAGAGTACATCATACAACACAATCAACTCCAATTACTTAAATGTCTTGATAAAACAAGGAAGAACTCTTAAAGCTACTTGAAACACTGGCGACATAATTTTCTCACATGTAAGACATTACTTATTCCTTGAGTTAGCACTATTCTCATGCTTATAATGCAGTACTACTCTGCACTGTGTGTGACAAACTGATTTGTACAGCTGATTATTTCCTGCAAAGTGTAAAATGAAAACACACTGAAGACGAGCTAGCAAAACTATGGTTTGAATTCAACTTGACAGCTATTTCAACGCTTCTGACTTTTCTGACCCTAAAATTAATGAGAATCTACCCAAACTGTGCACAAGAAGATACCATAGTTATTGCAAATATGCATATAATTTAATGGAGTTAGAAAATAACTTCAATTTTATTAATAACTATACTAAATTAAAATTTACACACATAATTGTCAACTACACATGGTTATCTTTACTTTTGCCATCACCTGTGCCCTGACAAATTATTGCATGATGGTAATCATTACATTGTGAGATCACAATTGGCTTACAAATACAACAGTTCATTTTTCTGGTGCTTAATGAATGCATGGTAACAAATTTCTTGACAGAGGCATAATTTTAAATTGAAGACATAAATTAAAAAAAAAAATGAAACCAAATTTATTGAACTGTAACATCACTACTTAATATTCAAAGAAACTTGGCACAAATGGAAATTCTTAATTATACATCTGTACATAATTGGTCTTGATATCCATAAAAGATCACATGTCTACATGGGATGAATTTCATGTTCCTGTAATTCTTTCAATATCACCGCAGCATTTACAGCTGCAACAAGCAGTCAGTAACTGCCTGCGAGGCAATTTCCCAACTACATGATGATTCATCAATCTCCAAATGAATCTGGTGAACTGATCGCTCAGTGAAGTTTATTTTCACGACAGCCATAACAACTGAGTACGAAATCATCTCATGGATATTTAAGGCAACATTATCTCTTATCAACAAAGGAAAATGGAGAACCTGACGAATTTATCAATAATGAAATATGTACAGTCATGTGGAAACATTTACATCAATATGCAGATGCAGAATGCTCACAAAGGCTTGGGTGAATTACTTTTATCACTAGAACCTCAGATGCTGCACAAAAACATCCACAATTTTTCCACAGTCACAATGAAATATACAGAAGTGCAACAACCACACAAGTTTAAACTGCATAACATGCTCAACTACCTCAGGATGCAGAAGATGTTCCAAATATAGACATTATTACCACTCATTCACAAGGGTGGGAAAAAGTCCACAGTACTTAGTTACATGGGTAACCAAGTATGAAACCAACTTTTAAAACATTTATAAGAAGTATGTCATTACCTCTTTAAAGCCCAGTTGTATTTTTCCATCATGGATCAATTCACATTTGACATACAAACTTTGGAACACGCTCAGAACACAAGACATTCTACTTCAAAAGTGAAGTTTCTGTGTATTTCATGTACAAAACACTGTTCAGATTCCGAATTCTAAAACATATTTCTCTCTTGTTTTCAAGTGAATTAAAAACTGAACACAAGTTATTCATGAAAACTAAAGACTTACAGTAGACTCTCAATTATTCACAAAGACCTGTCAGAAATGCCACTATCTATTTGTCAGTTAATGATTATGTGCAAGTATATATCTAGATTGTTCGAGTACTTCAAAGATGAAACCAGGCTCTGGTTCTCCAGTTATCTTACTACGGTACTTTATATTTTTATTACAAATCCCTCACTTACACAAAATGCATCTTCATTACTACCATTCATGCAACAAGTTCACAAAAGAAACTGGGTGGTGATAAAACTTCTCATTAACACAGTGTGTGCACATAATATCACTCAAATAACCGATATTTTACTGTGGTGTTAACCTTTTTTACTATGCACTTGAAAAATGGTAAAGAAACAGTAACATGCATTGTACATAATACAACAAAAACTTGAGATAAGACACAACTTGAAGACAATACTTCTGGACAACAGATTTCACTGATAGAACAGGCAAACTGGCTGTAACACATACAAAAACACGACTAATTAATAAGCTATCCAAGCTGTTCTGACTTAAAATGTAGCTTATTGAGGTGTCAAACTGCCCACATGAAGACCAAGGAAATAGTGTTAATATGGTTCTATCAACAAACAGCAAAAAAGGAATCTGTATGAGACAAAATCCTCCATCACAGTTTTGGCAACATATGGAGATAATGCAAAAAATAAGGAAAATGATCTTTCTCATCCTGTATTATGGCACTCAGAAAACTGCAGTTCAGGAAGACAAAATTTAAGTGGAAATGTGACAGATGCAAATGAAATAAATTCTTTCAGAATTCTGTCAAAAGAAGATTCAAGAGACAGTAAAACATTATAAGGCTGATGAAAAATGTCCCCTGTGGAAATTTCCAAACAAAAACATTGGATTTCAAAATAGCACGTGCTGTACATTCCTGCAAGTCATACAATGAAAGGGTAATTTATACTGTCCCGACAATGCCAACACTTCACCCCAGATTAAGCTTCATGTAGCCAGATGATGGGATGGGGATGGGGAGGGGGGGAGGGAGAGAGAGAGGTCACAGAAACTGAAAACTCATGTACAATGTTAATTTCCTTCAGTCAGAACACTGTGTAAATGGACAGTATCGAGTTCAAAGCTGTTTCCAAATAATCGTGCGTCATAAGAAGCAAACGTTCTGTTAGTATATACACACACACACACAAAGTTACTTGATAATGGTATGGGGGAAAAGCATGTACAAAGTACTCCGCTGCACTGGTGCCATTAGCTGTCACATATATAACATGGGGATGGCAGATGGTAAGACTGATTACTATAACCAAATCATGAACAAAGATATTTCCAGACTATGATGAAAATAAATGCTTGGATTCTTATTAGGAAATAATTTTGGCAGCTAAGCTGCTATCACACAGTTGCAAGAATGTCTAACTGAAAACGCAAAACAGTGATCTGAGACTGCCTGTATGGGTTTGGTTATATTGTAATGACAATCAGTGATTTTATCCAGCAAACACATAGCCAAATACATATGATGACAAAGAAACACCTTCGATTCCTGAAAGACAAATCAGCTGCTCATCTGATCTTGAGTGGTATTTATCCCTCAATCACAGACTACAAGGATGTAATATTTTACAAATTCATGTTATGTAACATCAGCCAAAAAGGTCAAGATAAAACTCAGTGATTGTATTTTTTAAATACACGGGAACCATTCTGCAATACTGCAAACAGTATTTCCATTAGCTTAAGTATGGCTCTTTTGTTGTATGTGTGCAGCGAATTTCCAAAGTGCATTCCACTGTACTGAGGAACACTAAATTCAAAGCAAAGTTTACAGTACTTGTTATGTGCCAATCCCACATTATTTGTGTCATTTATACCTTCCATTATTGTGGATAATCAAGAGTCTCCAGAACATGACTGATGTCTCAACACAAAAACAAGAGAAAGCTATACAACAAAATACAATACTATTCATGGATGAAGATATTTGTTCCTACAGTCTGAAAACTAAGCAATTGAAATCCTAAATTCATGACAGCACCTAGATTTTCACAGATATTTTTCCACTCCTGATCATTTGTCTGTTGTAAAAGAAGAAATGCAATTCTACAGTTCAAAGTACACCCACAGTTGTGTATCTAAACACATTTACCTTGAGACTTTGTATCAGAATCAGTGGCATAATTCAGCTGCTGAAATTCTCCATGCTTTGTGCTGTGTATTTATTTATTTCTTACATTCAAGCAATCCATATTAGGTTAAAAAACCTGTTGGATATAGAAAACTTTGACCGAAACAGAACCCTTACACCATAAGACACTTTACACTTTTTCTGAACAAAGTAAAGGATGTTTATCCCACAAGACATTTCCTTTCTTCACTGTGACGGAAACATACTAACACAAGTTACACGGATGCAAACAGTGTGAAAACATGAAATCTGCTTGTAACAATTAAGAAATTCACAATGAATTATATATAGATAATAAAATGTTAGATTATTATTGTTCTCTCACAGTAATCTTAATATGACTTAATATTTGTTACGGTTAATGCAACAAGTAACCTCAAGAGTGAAAAATGCAAAAAATTATCATTGTGACACTGCACATCTACATGCATAGTGTTGAATACATGCCATACTGATCTAACTTTCTCCATTGTAGCCTCTGTCATTGCTAGCATAAAGAGGGATGGGATAGAAACACTTCTGATTTTTCAGTACATTTATGGTTTGCTTTACCTTCATATTGTACAGAAACAACAGTATGCAATGTGATTACCCTCAATTTAAAAAAAATCCTCTCTTGAATACATACAAACATTTAATGCAATTTACAATCACAGCAGCCCCCACAAAAATTATTATTAATGTAGTGGAAAAGAAAAGGAACATGTTTCAGATAAGGGTTCAAATAACAATCCCAGTAATGCCTACAAAATTTTACCTTGTGTATTTGTAATGATCAACAAACTGTCTTTCCATACAGAACTTGTAAAATATCATATTTATTGATGGAAATGCTCACTGGCTAAGGAATTAATTTTGCTACTTGAAATTCTAAATATAAACTCTGTGCACCTGCATTATGGCAAGAAATATGTAACTTATACTGTAATACCTTAAATTCCTAGCCTTTCTCTTGTAGGGAAAATTATCAGGATTAAAGCAGTAATCCCACTTCTACCATTACGTCTTTAAAGTTTTCACTATTCCATTCTCAGGAAAGGATCTCAAAATCAGCTGCATTCTCCTACCTATTCAAAGATTATAATCACTCTTTATAACTTGACAAAAACCAATTAAAATATATTCAGAACTTGGATACAAGAAATGAAAAGCTAAAGAAGTCACTGAACTTACCACAAATGTAGCAAAGAAATATTTCTGTACCTATGTCTAGTATTATCTAGTATTAAGACTGAATGCCCTCAGAATGTGTAAACAGGTCATGTCCCCAGCTCTAGGAATGGCTGTTTCTTTTGCACTTTTATTCAGAAGGTAGGCCCTATACATACAATCTATGTCTATTATATACAACTGCTAAAAAAAAAAACCACGCCATGCCTCTGATGCGTCAGATTACACCACACTGCATTTCAAAGTTGTTACTGCTAATAAGCAGAAAATATGCCTTTAATTTATACAAACAGTTGGCACTATGCATGTTTGCAACTGCACTTGAAATCCTTATACTGGAACTTCATTATGTATTTCAATCCCCAGTTATCTGTTTCCAAAACCCGTAGTCAAACATAGAATGTTACAGTCCACACAATGTAAGTTCCAATGCTTGCAATCAACAAACTCAATATAAATGCAGTTACTACAACATCACATCTGGAAATGTCACCAACATCAGTGACAAATTAATGACCTAAAAATATATTTATTACCGCTGGAAAGTAAGAGACATGGTACAGTAAACAATCAATTTGAAATTTCTGGTAATTTATGCACGAGAATTAAGAGTCACCACTTAACCCTCCATCCTTCCAATAAGTCTTATCACATATGATTGCTGCTCAAATACAGCCAAATTTTGCAGGGCAGATTACTAGTTGAACCAGTTTAAAATCAGATAACCATGATCAAGGATCACAGGAGTATACTGTAACAATGTATAAGTACCAACAGGCTGATTGCAGCAGTAACATTTCTTTGCAACAAAATCTTCACTAACCAACAGCACACTCCAATAACCATCACAATATATCAACAAATATTTGACCACATGCCAGCTCCCTTGAGGTAAGAATCGGGAACGTGATGTAATAAGTGGCCAATGGAATTGGATTTGTCAATATAGTAACACTCAGACAAAAGACATATCAGAATTTTCAGCGCTAACTTATACCACTTCCTCTGCTAGTGCTCCAGGCCTTCCACTGCAGCCATGAATGCACACTTCCCAAGTAATACAAAAGAATTATATTACAAAGACACTGAATTACACCATCCTTATACATTATATATATACTATCTACATTCCCATCAAACTGAGTTTTGCACACAACAATATCTAGTTCTTTCAAAATACAAGACTAAAAGCCCTACTTGGTGTCATTCCCAAATAACTGTAAATGAGAAGTCTTACTTATTAATTAAATATTAAGCAAATCTGATATAGGCTACACCACCATTTCTCAAGTGGTTGCTCTGAAACAGTGTTCATGACAAAAGTTGTTTAATACAGCAACTTTAAAAGACCAATGTCTATGAAACACAACAGCACAATGCAACACACAAGACTTCAACAGCTAAAGCTCAAACCTTCACACACACAACAATCTTATACTGCATGTTTTCATCAGCAGAAATTAAGAGCCACTGAACACAAAATTATTACTTGGCATGCGACTGGAATAGCAGTTTACATACACTTGGTCTGGTGGTGATATGATTTATCAGCAACTTGGTACAGTACTTTCTCTACAAAGCTGACCTTGGAAGTGTAAATACACCATCATTCTCAGCAGCACTAATAATAAAATTCATAAAATACAAGTTATGAAATGAAACCATACTTTTAAGGCAAGATGTTATTGAAATTAAGGTAGAGAAAGTATGCTTTCCAACCATATTTCTTCAGCTGTCCTCTAGTTGCATTAATATTTACTATTACGGATTCTGGTTCATCCATTATGTTTTCAGTTATAACTGGGTAATCCATGTATATTACATATACACACACACATACACACACATACACCCACACACTGTATTTTTCCACTACAAACAGATGACAAAATCCTGCTCGCAGGAAGTGTCTGGTAATATGTTGCAGTGGCAGTTAATATGCTCACGTGACTGTTCAACATTTGTGTAAACCACAGTGAAGAGATGGGAGCATAGGGTAGGTGCAGGAAAGGGATGGGAAGGTACCACACAACTGCAACTACTATGATCCCATGTCATGCCACACACTGCCATTAGATGAAGATGATGAAGATGAGGGTGCATCTCCCATGTAACCTGAAATAAGTCAATGGGTGCATTAACTTCATTGCTCCATTCAATGAAAGATGAGATATGGAATGAATTTTAAAAGTTTGTGCTGAAGCAAAAACATGGTACTAAGATAGACTAATCTCTAAACAACCTGCATTTGCATATGTAAATGCACATAAAAGCATCACTAAAATTCATATTATACATTTACACAACATGGAAATTTGCTGCATTTCTAAGACATGCTGCATAATCTCTTATTTCATAATTTCACCTTTTTCTGTTCAAATAATAGGCATGTTCTTCATACACCACATGCTAAAATTTACATACAAAACCAGTAGACAAAGGTAAAAAACAGCGGAGGCTCAAAAATTATACAGCAAGAACAATGATGATGAATATTCACCACCTAATAAATTGTCATTAAATCAAGGACGATAAGATGTATGTCTGTCCACCTTATCTGTGACACTGATGAGATACGCAAAACTTAGATCCAAAAAACTCACAGATATTTACCATCAGACAGAAGTGGACACCACATTCATCTAGCTCACAAGTCTGGTGGTGGGCATGATTATGATCCTTAAAAACAGAGAGTATCTTGGACAGATGAGCAACTAGAATCTTTACTTTGAATAGTCCATACCATGCAGATTAATTTACAACACAAATCATATTCCTGTGTGCGTTACAATGAAACACCTCTTGTCTTGCAGTAGGAATAAACAGTCTCACTTTATATCTATTCTATGTGTGAAAACAAATCAATTCATACAATGCAGTGATAGAATCACTAACTGTATTCTCATTCTGAGGTCAACAATCACAGGACATGGCAGGATAATTTATGAGTTCTGGGATTTTTTTTATAGAAAACAAATCACATACCTTTATCAAATGAGATTTTCTTGTTCAAAAGTTTGTAAGGAACTGCAGTCTAGCGCAGTAATTTCATGTACTTGGTTTTTTTCACCAACCAAATGCAAAATTTCACTTGTTACTATAATGTACTGTTCGCATTTCTAGATATCTATGGTCTCCTCAGAACCCCAATGTAATAGAGAGTCCTCATTTTCCACAGTCAACATGTTTTACAAAAAATGCCACTCAAAACATACCCTCTTTAAGTGGGGCATTACCATCCAAGAGATAATGTAAATATGGGATAATATAAACATGGTAAATGTGTACTCTACCTCTGAAAATAATATGATACATTTGTGAAAAATGTGTCACTGCTCATGTCTGCAAGTTCATTCTATTCAACACCAGCTACACTGCATTGCACAACTAAACACAAATACCTTAAAATTACTGAAAATGCTGTGTACATTCACATTTCCCTCCATTTCCATCAGTGAGTGGGTGCAACACATTGCTATTCTTTCTCAACATAAATATGTCAGACAATGACATATGACTGCAACATCAACTTTCGTACAGTGACTTTAATTAACTTATAAACTACAAACAATTTATTATTCGAGGTTCCTGTTCACAGGTGATATTTCTATAACAAATGTGAATACAGGTGATTGCAGGCAAGTCTTGTTTCAGTGATTTCTTTTTTTGCGCAATATCACTTTAATGCAACTTGAAAGTTTCACCATTTTTTTAATTTAAGGGATGATTTTCAGTTTAATGCCACTTGTCATAGATAATCCCTGGCTGCACTTATCTACTGTAGGAGGCTAGCAATAAGTGACGTCACTGTCACACCATCAGTGAAATGTAGGGATTGACTACGTTGGTGACATAAGCACAGAGCTCACATAGTTTTCTTGTCAACAGTATTCACTTTTGCTAACAAAATGAGTGAGAAACATACATCTACATCACCTAGTGCAATCCAAGTGAAACACTGGCAACAGACAATCAGTACTGAAGAACTATTAGATGCAATCAGCTGACTTGAAAAAGACGAATGAATCGTTGACACATTCCGTAAGGTTAGAATTGTTCACAGTTGCACACATACAATTCGTGATAATGCTGATAGAATTAAAGAAAGTGCTAAGTCAAGAACTAAAGTGTTTGTTTGTGTAGCAAGACTACCACAGTCCTATCAGAATGAACCATGCCAAAAACTATGTATACCAGTCTTTTACATTTTTATTGCATTAGAAATAAATAAATACATACTTGTATATAAATGTATGTCTACTGTATAGAAATGTATATACACTCTATATACAGTATACACATACTCTCTATATGTCCGTATGTCCACTAGTGGCATTATCACACACTATACAGGATGGGGGTGTCAATGCCCTTACCCTCAGGAAATACAGTGTTTCAAATGAGAATTTTGCATTCAATTTGCACAATGTTTTTCAGGAATATAACCCTGGTGTAAAACGAGACCTGCCTGTAGTGACAAATGGTGACAATAAATTCTTGCAACAACATACATAACAAAATCTTACAGACTATAGCAAAAAACACAACTTTTGCACACAGTACACCATTTATTTATTCTCTGCACACTGTATGCAACTGTGTTGCCGCTATTATTGCCATAATTGTTATTGTGATTATGGTTATTAATCAATGTAAGTTTGATTAATTAATGGAGTCAAGTCTTAATGCATGTTCAGAAATCATGTACAAGGGCCTGGATCATAAGGACAGTGGGGAAAAAATGGAGGATGCATGTGAGATTCAAACTGTTTTTGTGGGAAAATCTGTGCTCCATGGATGTCATCCTTGGCCATGTGGGGAATTTTTATATATTTTTGCTCAAAAATTTGGTCCCACATATGCAGCAAAACAGACACTATGGCCTCAGGTGATAAGTACCCCCAGTTTCACTTTCTTCAGTCAAGAAGCTTACATTTGTAGAAAGTAAGATCAGGTAGTCAAGGTAATAGGTAGCTCCATTTGAAAATTGACGATGAACAGAAATGCAATACAGAGACAAGGCACACAAGTGCACAACAAAGTCAATGTTATTCAGTCTAAAAGCATGCTAAAAATATTTGCTTATTTATCTGATCTGTGGGGAAAATCTGGGTGACATGCACTAGTTATTAAACTCAAACATATTAATGAAAGTGGCTTACAAAAACAAGTGTCTCAAATTATTTATTACCAGATCTAGGTCTTGGGTTTCGATGACTATTAGCAGGACCCCATATTCTGATTGTACAATCATCTGAAACGGAAGCCAACATCTGGTGATGTACTGGATTCCAGGAAACACAGTTCACTGTACGTGTGTGGCCAGTAAGAGTAGCAATTGGAAGTTCACGCTTGATGTGCCACACATACACTTTGTTATCTGCAATGAACAATGTCAAATATAAGAACTGTGAAGCACCACAACAAGCCAGTACTTATAAATTTCCCATACTATTCTGCACACACATGCTGGGTTTATACAGATATTCTGTCTCACCACACAAACACACACACACACAAAACAATGTTCAAATATCTGAAAGACCGTAATTACATATTCATCTTACAAGATACTTATTCTCCTCCCACTTCCTACATAAAAAGTTGACACCAAAACATCACTTTAATTAGATTATGTCAGAACAGACTACAGACCTCCAGTAACAAATACATACATCTCTCTGACACACTACGAATTCACAATGAAGTGCATTTTACGTCTACTGCTTGGTAATAACTCCATGCAGCAGAGTCCTTTTTGAAATGATAACAATTCCCCACCTAGTCAAAAAAATCCCTGCATTTTATAAACCTGTAACTTCATTACTGCATTCACTACAGCCTGTCACTTGTCAACATCATGAGCCCTATTAATCCACTCCACACCCTCCCATCCTATTTTGTTAAAATAAATTTTGATATTATGCTTCATATACATCACAGTTCTTCCAAGGGGTCTGCTTCTCTCAGGTTTCCCCACCAAAAACCCTTTATGCAACTCTCCCATACATGCCACACAGCTTGTCTATCTCATTCTTCTAATCTGATAACCCAAACAATATTTGTTGAGGAGTACAAATCAAGAAGGTCTTAATTATGCAATTTTCTCTACTTTCCTGTTGGCTACTCTCTCTCTTATGCCTGCATATCTTTTTCAGCATCCTATTCCCAAACACCCTCAGCACTTAATGTGAGAGATGAAGTTTCGAATCCACATAAAACAGGTAGAATTAAAGTTCTGTATAGTTTAATCTTTACATTCTTCAACTGCAAATGGGAAGACAAAAGATTCTGGACCAAATGGTAGCAGTAATTTTCTGCACATAACCCCCTACTAACTTCTTAACATATGCATGCAGTTTTTCATTTCTTTCATCTCACTGAATGCCTTGAATCACAATACTTGATTTATTGCTGTTCATTTACCCTCACTTCCACTTGCTATGAAGTCCTGGTTAATTCCACCAAAACAGCTATGAATTGTGAAGTGGCCCTGAGTAACTCCTTGAAACTTTCGTACCAGGCACCGATCTTGAAGGTCCCACAGATGAACACCTTGCGTAGCTACATTGAGCACAGCCAAGCGGTCTGAACGGTTTACTGAGAAAGCCATTACTGGCTGGTCCTCCTGCAGTCTGTAACAATATCCAACCAACTCAACTATCAGGAAAATTACTTCCTCTTGTTGGGGCCTGAATATGTTCTACCACAGTTTTTACTTTGATGTATGTACCATGCATCTTGTACGATTTATTATACAGGATAATAAAATGTTAGACCACATTTAACTGAATGCAAGCCACATTTTTTCCCTTAAATTTAGGGCTTAAATATGTGACATCTTAAATTTGCGTATGAAGCGCTGAATCAGACTACACCAAACTGGTTGCTCTGAACCGGACCATACAGTGCCAAACCAAGGCGTGTATCGCCAAATTATCATGTGTACACAAAAAAGAGCACACAGCACAACTGAAGTTAACTAACACAGACTTTTTTTAGACTTCGTCCATCATCTAATTTTGGTTGGCCTGGGCCCATGTTTGGTCCTGCAGTGCTGTATTTTCTTGCCTGTAGTGGGGGCTGAGTGTCACACTGGTCTGCTGCTGTGGTTGTGTAGACATCCTAAGTTGTCTACGGCATGGTTGGCAGCTGTAAATGTATTGTAGTGGGGGAAGGGATTTCTTAGTGCTATGTTCGAATAATAAATAAGCTAAGAAGGGCAATCAGGCAGAACTGGGAAGCTGTGAAAAGCTTCTGTGAGAAATATAATTGCAAGGTAGTAGGTAGGAGGATACTACTTACAAGTATTATGGCTCCTTGGTTTTGTGCTGGTGTCAGTGGGTACGATCCTGTCCTGGGAAGGAAGGGGTTATTATGTGTAACACAAACAACAATCCTGTATCCCAGTAACATGCGGTAGTGTGGTGGGATATTTCTGTATCACTGTTTTATCACTGTTTGAGACTTTTCTGTATGTCACCATTATAGCATATTTATAGCTTCTCTGATAAATTGTATCCAACCTGATGATGGCCACAGCAGCAAGGGCCGAAAAATGTAGTTGATAAGTTATACACACTTGATAATATAGTTGTGTTATGACTGCTATATCCTTACAGTATTCATTACCTTATGTTCCCCATCTCAATCTGACAGTGTTGGTACAGAATCAATCACCTCACTGTATCCAATACAGCCGTCTAAAGGACTAAAATAAAGTTCAAGTTCTAACTGTATTGTTTTGTTATAAAATAACCATTATGTTATGTAAGAAAGCAGTGATGGTAAATCACAGTCTCCCTCTACGGTAACTTGCGAGACAGGTAACAGCAGCACTTCCAACAAACCTGCCCTAGCACGTATCTAAAAAATACAAAGCCTGTCAATATTTCACCACTCACAACACTTATATAAAGAAGGACTTCTAGATCTTGTCACTTCTTTACAAGGTTATTTTGTAAACTGACTAACAATAGGTATATTGTAAGATTTGAGGTTCTTACAGTGGCACTATTTAAGACACAAGTCTTCTTTGATGTGAAGTGATGTTGCATTGCTCACCCAGTGACACATCAGCAAATCACAGGCTTGTTGTCTTCAGAAATAATGTACTTACATATTGAAGTCTGACAATTCATCAAAGTTGTAAGCACGAACTCGATGATGAGTGTCGGCAGCAAGCACAGTCTTCCCATCACTCCGACACCATAAGCAGTTTACTCTGACTCCTTCCCATGAATCCAATATATTTCCTTCCAGATCCTACAGAAAATACCAATAAATAACTTGACATGATTTGTATTAAGAACCATATATGCTAATATAAAATGTTCAGTTACATAGAAGGCACCATCAGCATAAGGATTAAATGCAGTCTTGTGAGTGTAATGTAAAAGAAAATGTATGTGTACAGTACACATTAAGCAAGCACACACACTAAAAATTTTTCAGTGTACCAAATCTTCCACTATCATCCCATACAGCGTTCAGAAGCATCTCACTCTTGTCTTAACACTACACATTATCCTTATTTAACACAATGCGGCCCAAATTATTCTTGTGGATTCCAACAGTCTGATCCAAATTATTCTGACAGAAAATCTCTATTCTTCAAAGTTTATATCAGCCATTAGATAACAAAACCTTAGGGAAAACAAATACGAAATACTGTCAAATAACCCGCTGATCTGAGATCAACAAAAGTGTTGTCAAATATGACTTGACATTGGGCCAGTAAGGGTTAAATATACATGAAAAAGAGGTCATCTATACATCAGTGTGGGTAGAGTGTATTCAGAAACTTAGTTAAAATACAGTAACCACCAAAAATATATAAGGTACCAAAGTGTTAAAATTTCAAGAGTTGGTGCATATCATAGAGGTTATAATACACAAGATTTAAAAACTGGAAGTATGTAACCATGCAGTTGGTCTCATAATAGCAATCATGGCTTTTCTTGACTTCCCACTAATTAATCATATTTATGCCAGTCAGCTATCACACAGACACAATTACATCTAACTAATATGATACAAAACATAGATCTTTTGACAATGTTCTTTACTGCTGTGATTACATAACATCAGTGGTAGATAAATCAGATATGAGAATGGAGCACTGGTAAAGTGATACCAACAGGGAAACACTAAGTAAATGGAGAAAACCTGTCCCGGAACCATTGTATGTTAGTGCCCTATTTAAGCTCTATAGCAAAAAAAAGTGAAGATAATATAAAGATATGTTACGAATTATACTGGAACCTCCATCCATCATATCTCAAGGGACCATAAAAAGGGAATGAAAAATGTGAAAAAAACAAAAGTGGCAGAAAGCACACAATATATCAGAAACACAAAAAAGCAACACAAATTGAAAATTATAAATTTTCCACTAAAGACCACACAAATAACAAACAAGAAAAAGTTACATTAATAGCTGCATTGAAGTCCCTTCTTTCAAAGAAATCTGTAACTGATAACTGCACAGTTGAAGCCTTATGTTTCAGTTGACACAGCACCAATTTCAAGTTCAAAACGTTGTGTTCATCACACTTGCTAATATTGTGTAAGTAAAAGAATGACTTAACAGTTCTGTAAGTAGCATATGCTTCAATTAAACCTGGCAATAGTTCATTATCCTTGTCCTTCATCTTCCCCACTAATCCCCCACCCACACAAGCATCACACAACTCATCCAGGCTGGAAAAGCCACATGCTGCACAGTCTTTCTCCACCCATAGGCAAGAACTGAAATTAACATCCTCAGGACCTAGATGAATCCAGACCTCTAGGACAGCAATGCTGCCATCATCATAGTCATTTTTGTTGCCTCCTTCTTCCCCTCCTTTTCTTGTTCACATCCATAGCCATACAGATGAAAACAATTCACAATTTTCATCTCTGACTTGTTGCCCAGCCATTAGTGTGACATGCACTGCTTGCAGAACATTTATTTTCAGGTTGATGTCCCTCCCTCAGTCAATCAAACACAAAGATTTCAGTACTAGATGCTGCCTGCAGAACTGTTTGCAGCATCTTATAATGCCCTAGTCAAATGGCTGTAACACACTGGTCCAGTTTGGTGGATAATACACAAATTTACATTAATTATAAATAATGTATCTTGCAGATGAGCAGGAGAGCTGACCACAAACAAGATGTTTTTACCTTGTACACCCATGGAGGCACACCACTAACACTCCACACTTGGTCGATGCATGGCAATGTTTCACATGTTCAGCTACTACTCTAATGCTAATTACCTGTATGGGCAGGCTAGCACCAATGTACATGCAAAAAAACCGATATTTTCACTAATTTTTTCTTGAAAATGATCGGGCCAGATATAATGTGTGTCTGAACCAGGAATGTTGAATGAATGAATGAATGAATGATACAAAAAAAGGACACTTTGAGGAATGATGATTTCGATGTAATGGACTGTGTACATAGGCAAATTTTCAGGGCAGGAAAATTGAACAATGGACAAAGGTTCAATGCATATGGCATCACATTCTAGACCAGAATTCTGAGTTTACAGAAAGGAAAGTTGCTGAAGGAAATAAAAGTCTAACATGCTACACAGCAGAATGCATTCTACCAATTTATTTCTGGGGAAAACAAGTAAAATGACTTATTGACCAAATGAGAGTGGAAAGTGCGAGCTCAAAGCAATCACAGACATTACTTATGCGTCAACCAAACTACATAAAATTTCTCGTGACTGAATCAATTGTATTCTACAAATATGTAGCTTTATGTCAACTACACACCATAATATATCTTAAAATTTTTCTTTAAAGCAATTACTGATCTGGTCAATATGTAAATGACATATAAAAGTAAATATTTGGCTTCAAGTGTGCCCAAAATGATCCAAAGGTATAATTTATGTAACTCCTTTATGGTTCCTGACACAAAATTTCATTAAAGTAAACTACAGAGAACTGCTGCTGCCACAGACACACAGCAGCACAGTACCACATTGCCTAGAGCTCAACGTACCTAAAACTTTAGGTCACCAAATACTCTCTGAGGTGTGTCATCCCCGTTGTGTGTTGAAGGACTAATGGTGAGTTAATTTCAGTAAGAAAAAACAACTATAATTGTATACTAGATGATGGTATTTATTAGCAAAGTATTTATATATATCTATACTTATATACATATATATATATAGATTTACTTTACTAATAAATACCATCATCTAGCATACAATTATAGTTGTGTTTTCTGAAATTAACTCATCGTTAGTCCACCAAGTACCAGAAAAAGTGGCTACAACACATACAGAGGATGGACACAAACAGACTACCAAAACAAGCACTACAATATAAACCAAAAGGACGAAGGAACATAGGACAACCAAGGAAGAGATGGAGGGACCAACTTCATCTTGAGGATCAAGGAACAGGAAACACACCTAACCCTTCAGGAACATGATGATGATGATAGTCCACCAAATACTCATAATCCATTAAATGAAGGAACATACAAAAATTAAAAAGTGAAACCTCTACTAATAGAGATAAAGAGGCTCTTGAGGAATGTCTCACTTTCCCAGGAGCCACAAGAATTCTGATCCAGCATTCAGGATACCGGCATTACAATGCAGGTTCATTCTCCACAGTAACCCATGTGATACAAATGGTACTGGGGGGGGGGGGGGGGCCGGCCCAAAAAACATAAACAAAAAACATCATATCTGAATAAATTTCACG
>Ga0123352_10006876_pt1 | contig 17506 bp, 26 predicted proteins | sample TergutLab28metaG_FD_89700 | JGI IMG/M metagenome (GOLD analysis project Ga0123352, IMG submission 89700) | Labiotermes labralis P1 segment gut microbial communities from Petit-Saut dam, French Guiana - Lab288 P1 | ecosystem: Host-associated > Arthropoda: Insects > Digestive system > Gut ... | reverse complement strand
TGAACACACCGTCACACAACAGCACCATCAATATCAATGGTGCTGTTGTGTGACGGTGTGTTCTGTAAATGTGTAGACTGACTTGCACGACGGGAAAGTGGCACTTAAAACTTAAGAAAATAAATTTTTTCATCTCTCTCAAATTTCTCACCATCCCACAGTGCTAAGTTTTCAGAATTGTGTTACTGTCTACTGTAAAAACTATATTGGTCCATCCTGTCAATTTACACACTTCGTGTCTTTCTCACTCCCACGTACGCACGAAAACACACACACACACACACACACACACACACACCTAACGGAAGTAGAGAAAATATTGTTTCTTATCTACCGTTAAGCACTTTGTCATTTCAACAGAGCCGAATTCTGGTAATCAGATACAGAATTAGTAACCCACCAATAAGCATCCCCCATTTCTTGTGTCGATCATCACGGCATCTGTAAGAGAATGTAACGGCGAACGAAGGGTCTCTGTGTGATGTATATACCGTGGTTATGGATACTCTAAGAAGGCCACCATCGGAAGCAACTAAGGCAGCATTCTAGAAATTTTTGACTAGGATTCACTGTTACACTTTTGTGTTTTTGCAAGTGAAGTGAAACGAACCGGAATTGTTCGGTATTAACTTTCCTGGATATAGGCCACAGGACCTAGGTTCTGTTACAGGCATGGTAGTTGGCTGATTCATTTACAACAAATTATTCCTTAAAAGTTACAGGTAATGTTTACACTTGAACAGGCCACGATGGAACAGAGGGGGAGAAGAGCTATAGGTCTACTGCCTCTGTAACCTTGGCGCTAGATGTGGTCGGTGGTCAACGCCATGCCACGCCCCGCCATTTTACCCCCAGAAATAGACCAGTTACTCATTGTATAAGAAGCTGGGTGGGCTCCAGGGCCGATGTGGACTGGTGCGGAAAATTTCGCCCCCACTGGGATTCGATCACCGAACCGTCCACCCCGTAGCGCGTCGCTATACCGACTCAAATAAACAGGCCCTTCTACATACAACAATTACTGTTAATATAGGAACATTCCTGTCACTTCCGGTCGGCTCACTTAACTTACAAAATTTTGACATGTAATGAAGTACTTTTTATTAGATTTGACGAGAGTTTGCAAGATGAAATGAAACAACCTTCATCAGTAACGTATTTAAACGGACTGAGTCAAACCCGATTCATCTAACTGAAATACATGGAACTGCACTCACGGCAAATTGCGGTAGCGGCGAGCGCTACACTGTCTGCCGTCAGGCGAAACGGTCTGAGTGAAGTGGCGATGTGAGTTGTGGGACGAAATAACTGCTGTTTTTTTGTGAGTTTTATATAGAGCACATAAATACAATCTGTGGTCTGAATGCAGACATGTTGCATGTTCGGTACATATAGTTACCACTGTGCTACAAACAGTTAACTCTTCTTACCCACGGCCTACCGACTTCAGCCACTCTGCCAAATTTAACTTTCCTTTTCTCCGCGCCTTGTCACTCGCTGTCTGACCAAAGTCATTCTTCAGCCTAACATCTGCTCCCCTCTCCACAAGCAGCTTCACCACTGACAAATGTCCCGCCCCCGCCGCTTCATGCAGCGGAGTGTTTTTCCACCGGGCCAGAGCATTCACTTTCGCTCCCCTGTCGAGGAGCTGCTCGCATATACCCACATGTCCATACCAAGCTGCATAATGCAGAGCGGTACACCGAAAAGCATTAATACTTTCTACGTTGGCGCCTTCCTGCAGCAACACTCGCACCACGTCTCCTTGGTGATCTCTAGCAGCTACTATCAGCGGTGTGTCACGGTGCTGATCTTCAGTAGTGCAGCTGTCTGTGGTGCAGTTGAATAAGAACTTCACAGTGTTCACTTCTCCGTATTTAACTGCATTAATCAGATACCGACAGGCCTGTAGAAAAGAGGTTCTCAGAGATTTTCTCTAGCGTACCGCTTAATTAATTTCAAGAATTTCCACCACCAAATTTTGTATTGAAATACAACAGCTGCAATTGGAGAGACCGGCTGAAATGTGGTATCGATTACAGAATATTGTAAACAGTACAGTGTGCGTATATTTTGTGTGTGTGTGCGTGTGCGTGCTGTGTGTCCGTGTGTGTATGGTTGTATGTGAATAGATAGCCATCCCTTTTGGGATGCTCCGCCCACTTCCGTGACGTCACAGGTCACGTGATATAAACAAACTTGGCGGCGGGGTAAACGATCTCATGACGTAGTATGTAAACAAATATGGCTTATAAACTTGCCCCAGGTGGTCACGTGGTGTAAATAAACCTAACTATAACCTCTGATATGTAAACAAATGACGTTGTATGTAAACAAATATGGCGGACAAACTTGCCCCAGGTGGTCACGTGGTGTAAATAAACCTAATTTTAAACTCTGATATGAAAACAAATGACGTAGTATGTAAACAAATATGGCGGATAACCTTGCCCCAGGCGGTCAAGTGGTGTAAATAAACCTAATTTTAAACTCTGATATGTAAACAAATGACGTAGTATGTAAACAAATATGGCGGATAACCTTGCCCCAGGCGGTCAAGTGGTGTAAATAAACCTAACTTTAACCTCTGATATGTAAACAAATGACGTAGTATGTAAAAAAATATGGAGGATAACCTTGCGCAAGGCGATCAAGTGGTGTCAATAAACAAATGACGTAGTATGTAAACAAGTATGGAGGGTAACCTTGCCCGAAGGGGTCACATGGTGTAAACAATCATAACTTTATCCTCTTATATGTAAACAAACGACATAGCATGTAAACAAATATGTCGGATAACCTTGCCCCAGGCGGTCACGTCGTGTAAATAAACAAATGACGTAGTATGTAAAAAATATGGAGGATGACCTAATTTTGGCAGACAGTATGGCGCCGGTTATTATTTTGAATGAGCGCTAACTTAACGGTAAGTTCCACCATTTTGAATGAACGCCACTTTTAAATTTGTTCTAACACAAGTCCGCCACTTTCCCAATATGGCTGCCAGACCGGTATATTTTAAATTTTTTCTAGCCTAACTTTAAGTTTGAATTGGGGTTTTCCGCCATTTTCCAATATGGCTACCTACGCAGTATTTTTAAATTAAACCTATCTCCTTACAATATGGCTGCCAGTGCGTTTACTTTAAATGAAATTTATAAGACTTTATGTTTCTCGTAGAGTTGGTTGAAGCGGAAATATTCCGGACTTATTGCTGATCTATGCAGGGTTCGAATCCAGCGGCTTTAACCAGCTCTCTTTTTAAAGGATCCAGGGTATAAGGAAAATAAATATATTTTATAAAAACATACGAAGTACGATTTTTAGGTTTGTAATTAATCAATTATGTCAATTATTTTAGTCCCACTCGCGTTAGTTTTAGACCGGTAGAGTGTTTGACGTTTATTAGGATGGGTGCTTTGTTACAATAAGAAGGACGCGTGTATTTTCAATACGACAATCAGAGCGGTGTTTATCGATTACACAATACGGCTGGTATTTTTAAAATTAAACCTAACTTCTTACAATACGTTTGCTATAGCATAGTACTTTAAAAATATAACGTAAATGCTGGAGTGGAAAAGAGGGTCAGTATTCGCCTCAGGGATGGGCAGGTTCGAACATGCACACAAGTTTGTCAACAGCACTGAGTACTACGCCCCAGACTAAACCCATTAACTTTCCCTTTTAGTGAGATAACATCAAAAACCCGCTAGAATAACCTCTGATATGTAAACAAATGACGTAGTATGTAACCAAATGTGGTGGATGACCTACTTATACCAGACAGTATGACATCGGTCATTATTTTTGAATGAGCACCACTTTTAAATTGTTCTAACACAATTACGCCATTTTTCAATATGGTTACCGACGCGTTCTTTTAAATTAAACCTAACTTCTTACAATATGGCTACCAGTGCGGTTACTTTAAATTAAATTTTATATGACTTTGTGTTCTACCCTGGTCTGTCACTGATTGACATTTATAAGTTTCAGTTTACCGATAATAGGTCATTGTACTGAAATAAGGAGCAGAAATTGGAATGATAGTTAAAATGCTAAATATTTTCGTAATGTACCCAGCAATATTGTACTTTGGCAGAGTAGATTTTTGTGTATAATTATTCTTAAAATTGTACTATTTTTTAATAATTCTATTTCTATTACAGTCGCGGATCATCAAGCTACTGTAAAGTAGAAACAGCGGTACGGTACCACAGTTTGAGAAACATTGCTGTAAAAGGTGTTGGAATGGCTGAACACTGCTTTGTGTGATACGATGGGAGACACGAGCATAGCGTTTTCTTTGGCACAATTTGAGACAGCAGGAAAGGGTTTTTTCTGACACAATGGGAGACAGCAACAAAGATTTTTGTGTGACACAATGGGAGACAACAACAAGGAGTTTTGTGTGACACAATGGGAGACAACAGCAAAGCGTTTTGTGTGGCACAATGGGAGACAGAAGGAAAGGGGTTTTGTGCAACACAATGGGAGACAGCAGCAAAGCGTTTTGTGTGACACAATGGGAGACTACAGCAAACAGTTCTATATGGTACAATGGGAGACAGCAGCAAAGCGTTTTCTGTGGCAGAATGGGAGAGAGCAGAAAAGAGTTTTGAGTGACACAATGAGAGACAACAATAAAGCGGTGTGTGTGACACAATGGGACACAACACCAAAGAGTTTTGTGTGACACAATGGGAGGCAACAGCAAACAGATTTGTGTGACATAATGGGAGAGAGCAGTAAAGAGTTTTGTGTGACACAATGGGAGACAACAGCAAAGAATTTTGTGTGACACAATGGGAGAGAGTAGCATAGGGTTTTGTTTGACAAAGTGGGAGACAATAGCAAAGATTTTGTGCAACACGATGGGAGACAACAGCAAAGAGTTTTGTGTGACAGAGTGTTGGACATCAACAAAGCGTTTTGTGCAACACAATGGGAGACAACAGCAAAGAGTTTTGTGTGACACAATGGGAGACAACTATAAAGCGTTTTGTGTGACTCAATGGGAGACAACAGCAAAGTGTTTTGTGTGGCAGAATGGGAGAGAGCAGCAAAGAGTTTTGAGTGACACAATGGGAGACAACAATAAAGCGTTTTGTGTGACACAATGGGACACAACAGCAAAGTGTTTTGTGTGACACACTGGGAGGCAACAGCAAAGAGATTTGTGTGACACAATGAGAGAGAGCAGGGAAGAGTTTTGTGTGACACAATGGGAGACAACAATAAAGCGTTTTGTGTGACAAAATGGGACACAACAGCAAAGTGTTTTGTGTGACACAATGGGAGGCAACAGCAAAGAGATTTGTGTGACACAATGGGAGGGAGCAGGAAAGAATTTTGTGTGACTCAATGGGAGACAGCAGCAAAGCGTTTTGTGCAACACAATGGGAGACAAATATAAAGCGTTTTTCCTCATTGATGAATTTTTCGGAAAGTGAAACTGTCTAATTATCATAAAGCAGGGCGATGTCAAGGCTACGTGGAACAACGCCCGCACTCGGCCAAACGTCTTCATGTCGCTCTGTTTAATTAAGCACAAACTTTGCTGCGCCTGAAAGTCACATTAGTGTACCGGTCAGTTGCACTTTATGTTTCCCAACTGTCTCCCAGTACAACATCCACTCGCCAACCAAATTTCACCCACTGCCAATTTCAATTGTGTGTTCGATTTGTAGCCAACATTCCCTTATAGTGTGTGTCAAAAAGCCTCACGATATCACCATGCTGTCTGTGAGTGTTCTTACTTTGCAGCTTCTGACGCTTTCCACCTGCCTTTCACAGATTTTTGTCGCCATTGCAGAATACGCTACAACAGTTCTGTGTAAGTCTCGTCCTGGAGAGACGGGATTTTAGAAAGTTTCTAAGTGCGCAATATGGGTTGCTACCTGGAGGATTATTGGATTCGTACTTGGGTCGAGAGTTTTCCATGGCGGTCAGCGGTAGGTCATTTCGGAACGATGGAAAGAAATATCTATATGGGGCTAATGATTCTGTATGCTGTGGTACTAGCAAATTTATTAACCTTTTGACGCCTAATGTCAACTATAGTTGTACCGCACCGCTAACCTCTAGAGCTGCATTTTATATATTTATTTAAAAAATATATGTTCCGAATATTTTAAGCAAGGTATATCATCTCCGTTTTTTTCTCTTCAAACTGCAGTTTCTTTTATAATTCTAACGTATTTGGTTCTTGTATTATTCACATTTTATATACAGGGTGTGTTAAAATTAAAAAAATAATTCCGGCATCAAAGGATTAATGATCGGAAGAGTGGAGATAAACCCTGGAACTGCAGAAAATGTTGTGCAAGCCTTGAGTAGTTGCTGCGACAGGAACTTATATTCGGGAACTGAATGTCAATTTGTGGCCGGTGGTAGCATAACAGCTGTGGATATGTTAAGCTTCAAGTTGCGGATATTGGAAAACGGAACTGCGACAGATGTAGATCCGAGAGACTTCGGGTTTTGGAAGAGAAACTGACAGACTTTGAAATTCAAATTGAAGATCTAAAACGGAGAAACAAGGCGCTGGAAGAGCAATTACTATTGACGGAAAATGGAAAGGATGCTAAAAAGGGGGATTCGGTGACGGTAAAGCCTGTGGGCGAAGAATCCGTAGTGCTGGGTGACTCTATATTAAGGAACGTTGGAGTAGGGAAATAAAATATGAGGGTCAAGTGTTTTCAGGGAATTCGAGCTGATCAAGGACGGGCGATGTTATGTTCTGTACATCACATGCTTCCTTTTCCGTTGTCTACTTGGGGAGCGTCAATCTGTCTAGGGTACAAGAAGCAGCCCAAATATATGTCCTCCGTATTCCAATAATGCATTCATCTTGGCAAAAATATGCCCGGTAAAGTCAAGAAGATTTTACTTCAAATCAAGGGCTTACAATTTCTACTGGGCAATGCGAAAAATTTTTAAATGCTTATTGTGTACTTTTCTACAGCGGATGATTAGAGAAAATACGGAAATAACCCTGCTAAATTTCCTTCTTAAATTCTATTGTTAGTGCAAAAGTTTGTTTTCAAACGATAAAAAGCCAGAAGAAATAGTTCAAGCCGGATGAAAGTAAACATGTTACAAATCGCACAACCGATGTCTGTAGGGGTGGTTACACAGTGCATGTTTCGAACTGCCCTCGTTGCGTTCTAATAGTCAGAAGATATTCAGATTACTAACAACGCAGTCTTCAATTCACCTTTCTACTGTATACCAGAATATTTCAAGTTCAACGCTAAAATATGTATGTGTGTGAGCGTGAGAGTGTGTGTGCGTGAGTGTGCGCCAGCATGTGAGTGTTTGTTTATTCGTGAGCGTGTGTGCGCGTAAGTATGGGTGTATGTGAGAGAGTGTGTGTGCGTCTGTGTGTGCGTGCGTGATTGTGGGTGTGTGTGTGAGAGTGGGTGCGCGTGAGTGTGTGTGTGTGTGTGTGGGGGTGTGTGTGAGAGTGTGTGCGTCAGTGTGTGTGTAAGCGTGAGTGCGTGTGCGTATGTGTGTGAATGTGTGTTTATGGGTGTGTATGTGTGTGTGGTGTGTGTGGTGTGGTGTGTTTGAGTAAGTGTGTGTGCGTGTGTGTGAAGAGTGTGTGTGTGTGTGGGTGTGTGCGCTGTGTGTGTGTGTGTGTACGTGTGTGGTTTGTGTGTGCGTGGTGTGTGTGCGTGTGTGGTGTGTGTGTGAGTGGGTGCGCGTGAGTGTGTGCGCGTGCGTGAGTGTGTTTATGTGTGTGTGTGGTGTGGTGTGGTGTGTGCGCGCGTGAGTGTGTGTATGTGTGCGTGAGAGGGTATGACTCTGGATGCATGTGTGCGTGTGTAAGTGAGAGTGTGTATGGTGTTTGTGCGTGAGAGTTTGTGTCCGGTTGTGTGCGAGAGTGTGTGTTTTGTGTGTTTGTGTGCGTGAGTGCGTGAGTGTGTGCGTGAGTGAGTGCGCGCGTGCGTGAGTGTGTGTGTGGTGTATGTGTGGGTGTATGGGTGGTGTTTGTGTGTTTGTGTGGTGCGTGTGTTTGTGTGGTGTGCGTGAATGTGTGGGCGTGAGTGTGTGTATGCGCGCGGGGTGTCTTTGTGGGTGTGTGGTGTGCGTGAGTGTGTGTCTGTGTGCGCGTGAGTGTGTGCGCGTGAGTGTGTGTCTGTGTGCGCGTGAGTATGTGTGCGTGAGTGTGTGTGCGCACGTGTGAGTGTGTTTGTGTGAATGTTGGTGTGTGTGCATGCACGAGCGCGTGTGCGTGCTTCAGTGGGAGTGTGTGTGAGTGCGTGTGCTTGTGTGAGTGTGTTTGTGCGCGTGTGTGTGCGTGTGTGTGTGTTCAGAATGTCAGTGTGTGAGAGTTTGTGTGAGTCTGCTTTTATTTACGTGGGTGTGTGTGTGTGCGCTCGTGTATGTGTGTGTGTGTGTGTGTGTGGGTGTACGTGTGTGCGGATTTGTGGGTGTGTGTGACTGTGTGCATGTGTGTGTGAGCGTATGTATGTGCTTTTGTGTGTGTGTGCGTGTGTGTGCCTCTGTGTTTGTGTGTGTATGCGTGTGTGTGTTTAAATGTGTGTGTTTGTGTGTGTGCGTGGTATTGTGTGTGTGTGAGCGTGTGACTGTTAAAGTGTGTGGGCGTGTTTACGTGCGTTTGTGTGTGTGTGTGATGCGGTGTGTGGGTTATGTGTGTGCGTGTGTGTGAGTAATCGTGTGTGTTGTGTGTGTGTGTATTTGTGGTGTGTTTGCGGGTGTGTGTGAGTGTGTGTACGTGTGTATTTACGTATGTGTGCCCATGTGTGTGAGTGTGTGTGCGTGTGTGTTTGTGTGAGTGTATGTGCGCTAGTGTGTGTGAGTTTGTGTGCGCGTGTTTTTGTGATTGTGTTTGTGCGTGTGTGTTAGTGTTTTTTTGCACTTGTTCGAGTGCGAGTGTGTGAGTGTGTATGCGTGTGTGTGTCAAAATTTGTGCGTGTGTTTGTGCGTGTGTTTACGTTTGTTCGTGTGTGTGTGTGGGTATGTGTTTGTGTGAGTGTGGTAGTGTGTGTGTGTCTGGGCGTTGTGTGCTTGCGTGTGCGTGAGTGTGTGTGTATGTTTGTGAGTGTGTGCGTGTGTGTGTATGTATGTGTGTGAGTGTGAGTGTGCGTGCTTTGCATTTGTGTGGTTTGTGTGTATGTGTGATTTGTTTATGTGTGTGTGTGTGTGTGGCGTATGTGTGTGTGTGTGGTGTGCGTGTGTGTTGTGCGTGTGTGGTGTGTGTGTGGTGTGTGTGTGGTGTGTGTGGGAGTGTGTGTGGTGTATGTTTGAGTGTGCTGTGTGTGGGTGTGTGTGTGTGTGTGAGTTTGTGTCTGTGTGTTGTGTTTTTTGTGTGTATTTGTTTGTGTGTGTGGTGTGTTCGTGTGAGTTGTGTGTAAATATGTGTGTGGTTAATGTGTTTGTGTGGTGTGTGTGTTGTGTGTGGATGTTTGTGTTTTGTGAGTGTGGATGTGCGTGTGTGGTGTGTGTGGGCGTGAGGGTTTGTGTGTGTGTGGTGTGTGTTCGTGTAGATATGTATGTGTGGGTGTGTGTTTTGTGTGCGTGTGTGTGTGGGTGTATGTGTGGGGTGTGTGTGTGGGTGTGTATATGTGAGTGTGTTTGTGTGGGTTTTGTGTGGGTTTTGTGTGTGTTGTGTGTGTGTGTGGGTGTGTGTGTATGTGTTTGAGTATGAGTGTGTGTGTGGGTGTGTGTGTGGGTGTGTGTGTGGGTGTGTGTGTGTGTGGTGGGTGTGTCTGTGGGTGTGAGTGTGTGTGTGGGTTTGTTTATGTGTTGGTGTGTGTGGTTGTTTGTGTGTGGTGTGTGTTTGTGTCTGGTAGTGTGTGTGTGTGTGTGTGGGTGCGTGTGTGTATGTGTATTAGTGTGTGTATTTGTGTGGGTTTGTGTGATTGTGGTTGTGTGTGTTTGTGGTTGTGTGTGTTTGTGGTCGTGTGTGGTGTGTGTGTGTGCGAGTGTTTGTGTTTGTGTGAGTGATGTGTGTGTGTGTGGCTGTGTTTGTGTGTGGTGTGTATGAGTGTGTGTGTTTGGGTTTTGGTTTTGGGTGTTTTTGTGTGTGGTGTGTGTGGATGTGTGTTTGTGGATGTTTGTGTGTGGGTGTTTGTGTGTTGTGTGTGGTTTGTGGTTGTGTTTTTGTGTGTGTGTGTGGGTTTGTGTACGTGTGTTTGTATGTGTGTTTCTGTTGTGTGTGTGATTATTTTGTGTGTATGTGTGTGTGTTGTGTGTCTGAATGTGTGTGTTTATGTTGGTTTGTGTGTGTGAGTTTTGTGTGTGTGTGTGTGTGTTTGTGGGTGTGTATGGGTGAGTGTGTTTGTGTGTGAGTGTTTGGGTGTGTGTGTGATGTGGGTGTGTGTGTGGGGGTTTTTGTGTTTGTGTATTGAAGTGTGTGTGTGGGTTTGTTTGTGAGTGTTTGTGTTTAAGTGTGTGGGTGTGTGTTTGTGTGATGTTTATGTGTGTGTGTGTGTTTGTATGGTGTGTGTGTGTGTGTGTGTGTGGGGTGTGTGTGTCTGTACTAAATATCTTCTGTTAAGCAGAAGTTATTTATATCTTTGTTTTGTGCGTTTGCTCCTTTGAAAACGAAAATCTCAGCCTGTAATAAATGTTCCACTTATTTTTCAAAAGACAACATTGTTTTCGTTCTCCGTCTAAATCAATTTGTTAATTGCTCTGAAGGGAAGTCTTTCGCGGTTTGCAAACTTCACCGCTGCTCTCTCTTTCCGCCGGTAAGGGACCCTCACTTTCTATCCTAACAACTTCATCTCATGCCCAACTACAAACATCAACTTTTGTAAAAAGTCATATTTGCTATCGCACCAGACAATAATGTAACTGTATTACAAGAATTTTATTTTTTGAATAGCCTACATTGTGTGTATATTTTTAATTGGAAAATGTGTCTTTATTTATTTATTATCCTTATTAGAATAACCTACATATGCCTGGGGCTGGATCGTTTTTAGTCTACCCGAGGTTGGAAAACCTGATTCCTCCCATTAAAAAGCGATTCGGAAATAATAATAATAATCTTTAAAAATGGCGCACTGACATCCATATTGTAAAAGTTTGGATTATATTTATAAAAATCACGCTTGTCGCCATATTGTAAAATGGCAAATTTTAAAGTTAGTTTGTTATTATAAATAGCCCCCTGACGAATATATTGTAAAAATGGCGGCTTTAAATATTATGATAAAAAATTTAAAAACCGCGCGTCCGCCATATTACAAAATGGCGCCCATTCACGATGGGGCGTCTAATTTAAATAGGCTTAACACATTCTTCGTCTAGAGAATAATTTGCGTAATAATTAGTTCAATCAAAATTATTTGGTATTAATTAGATTATTTGCACTTCAATCAAGTTCTTCTGCATATTAATTAGACTATTTGTATATTTATTAGGTAATTTGCTTATCAATTATGATGTGGGACAATTTCATTGACCTACTTCCGGGTATCAAAATGTTGGTCAGGTGACGATGACGTCATGGGGTCGGTGGTGGGTTGCTATTGTGACATTATTACTACTGGCGTAGTTTCCAGGGTGGCCGGATTGATTAGGGAATTTCTGTTGGATTGTTCTCAGAGAGTTAGAGGAGGGGGACATTATTCAAAGGGAGCTAGGTTGACGTCATGTGCACTTCAATGGAGTGTTCTGGGCCCACTTTTGTTCCTAGCTTATGTAAACAATATTTGGAAGAACATAAAAAAATTAATCTTTTTGCACATGATTGTATTATTTATTGGAAAATATTAAATAACAAGGACGTAGAAAAATTACAGACAGATCTGCATAGACTGGAGATTGGGCGGAAGGAAATTAAATGAAAATTAATCCGAATACAAGTAGGGCACTAAATTTCGCGAGAGCCCGGGAGAAGTTTCCGCTTCATTTGGGGACCAAAGGATTCCTGAAGCTAGCTGTTACAAATATCTGGGAATCATCGTACGAGGTGCTTTTAAGATGGCCTGATTAGGTAAATTACACAGTTCAAAAAGCCTGTAGGGCACTGCATTACGTAATTCTTATTGTAAAAAGGGAAGTAAAAATACAAAAAGTTTAGCCTATACGTCGTCAGTACGTCCCATTCACGAATATGGGGCGGCATGCTGGGATCCATACAGGGAATGTCAGACAAGTGCCTTAGACAGTGCACAAAATAAAGCTGCTACATTTGCCGATCATTCGGAGGCTCAGACTGGAAATCTTTGCCGCAGCTTAGGAAGATAGCACACGTGTGTGCGCTCTACAAAGCGTATACCGGTAAGAGGGCATGGAAAGCGGCAGGGGATAGGTTAAAGGCGCCAAGGTACTTTAAGTAGAGTCGATCATTATTGGAAAATCAGAGCCAGAAAATAAAGAAGAGACATCGGGAAATGCTCCGTTATGATTAGGTCCATTACTGACTGGAACAAGTTTCCCGAAGGGGCGACAGGGACTTCCCACATTAAAACGCATATTGTGACAACGAGGGTTAGGAAAGTGAAAACCAGTGAGGGGAATTGAAGGCGATAAAGAGTAAACAAATGAAGTGAGTTGTAGATATATATATAGCAAAGCGAAGTGGAGTTAAGTGAAGTGAAGTGAAGTGAAGTGAAGTGAAGAGAAGTGAAGGGTTCATAGGATAAGGGAAAAAAATAAAAAGTGAAATGAAATAGTGAGAGGTTCTTGAGGAGAGTGAAGGGGTTCTTTATTTTGGAAATAAGTCTGGATATGAAAACTATATTGTGTCTAGTTTAGTGATGCGAGGTGAAATCGCACGGTAGGAAATGTAATTGGGTTAAGCCAAATGAGAGGGTAAATTTTGAAGCAGTACTGTTACAGACCTGGAGTGGCCCAGATGGTTCCAGGAAGTTAAGGTTCCCAGATTACATGACAAAGGCACACGTTGGTGGTAAGGTTGTCAGGCTTACGCACCGGCCGCGTTTACCCCAGGAAATGTTCCTGGTAATCATTTCTGTTAGAGGCTGAGTCGACCCCAGGGCCATAGTGCGATCGAAGGGATTATGTCATTGAAAAATTCCAATGACACCATCTGGAATCGAACCAGCGACCTTCCGATTTGTAGCACAGCACCTTAACCACTGTGCCGCCGCGGTCCCAAATGAGAGGGCAGTGAAGTGTAAATGAGAGGAAGTGAAGTGTCGATGAGTGTAGTGAAGTGTAGTTGGATGAAGTGTGGTGAAGTGTAGCGAAATGTTGTGGTATAGTGATGGTCTCAGTAATAAGTTGTCCAACATTATTAGGAGACATATAGACATACAGACATACAGACAATATGAAGCTCTTGCTGTATGTATTGTATTGTTATCACATTTTTTTCATATTTTTAGGTTCTATTTTTTATCAATGCATATTTGGTTGTATTCCTGTTTAATACTGTAATTTATGTATTTTTATTGGCATGTCTATTTATTCGTACTGTATGTTTATGTATCTTCTTCGTGCCCCCTGGCACTATGTGGCTACCCTAACTGAGGATTTTCCGTATTTTTTCCTCAGTTGTAAAGCAAATGCCAGAGTAAAACCCGCAAAGTCGGGGCACGACCCGCACTCTTCCAAAATTTTGTGTTGTTCTATATATTTTTTGGTGTCGTTCTGTGTATTGTGTGTGTGTGTGTGTGTGTGTGTATGTGTGTAGGTGTGTGTGTGTATGTGTGTAGGTGTGTGTGTGTGTGTGTGTGTGTGGTGTGTGTGTGTATGTGTACAGTACTACCGTCACCGGGTGGCTACCCAATTGAAGCACATAAACTTAATTTACTACAAATATTATGGCAAAATATCGGTCTGACGAACTTGTGAAGACACAGCTTTACTTACGATACCTAATTTCAGAAAATACAATGATTTCTGTTTCTATTTATTTGGAAATGTATGAAGTTTTGTTAAGGTAATATTGTTTTTAGATCCTAAATTAATTTCCTGCAAGTTCAAAAACTTTGGTTAGCCCTCTGTTTTGTTGGCATGACTGAAGAGCTAGTGGAAAGAAGCGAGTGACACCCAGACGGACAGACAAGAACATGCATAGATATTCTGTTGCGAAATATTGCTTCAAGTCACAAGTTAAAAACGTGATGCCAACTAGAATTTTGAAGTTACTTCCTAGCGGTCTGCAGTATAGAGTGGCACTGATTGCGTAAGAAGGTCAACACAAACATGAAATAAAATAACATATAGATATGTTGTGTCATAAGTTGATCTCTTGGTATTGGCCCTAATGATAGCGGTGGAACACTCCTCTAAAACTTTGCGTTTGACTCAAGTTTGACATGCCTGACACCCTGATGTACTTCAGTGAACGTACTGTGACAGCCTCTACCTTACATGTACTTCAGTGAACGTACTGTGACAGCCTCTAACTTACATGTACTTCAGTGAACGTACTGTGACAGCCTCTAACTTACATGTACTTCAGTGAACGTACTGTGACAGCCTCTACCTTACATGTACTTCAGTGAAAGTACTGTGACAGCCTCTACCTTACATGTACTTCAGTGAATGTACTGTGACAGCCTCTACCTTACATGTACTTCAGTGAACGTACTGTGACAGCCTCTACCTTACATGTACTTCAGTGAACGTACTGTGACAGCCTCTACCTTACATGTACTTCAGTGAACGTACTGTGACAGCCTCTACCTTACATGTACTTCAGTGAATGTACTTTGACAGCCTCTACCTTACATGTACTTCAGTGAACGTACTGTGACAGCCTCTACCTTACATGTACTTACATCTTTGGGATGCCTACACAGATCCTTCACCGTCTGGTTCAGAATGTCCACTAGTTTTGTGAGGCCTTCGAGGGTTGCACGCAGTTGTTTCTTTTTCTGGTTGTTACTCTGCAGAATATATTCTTTCAATTCTAGTTGTTTGTTTAAATCCTTTTTGACCGAATTTGATTGGTTAAGTTTAGTTTTAAGCTCCACTAGTTGTTTCTTTAAACCACTGTTGGCTTCTTCTATCTTCTCAATTTCTTTGGCTTTTATTTTTGATAACTGCTTTTGAACTATCAGGTTTTGCTGAATTTACAAACAACAATTATATAATTATAAGGTTACATCATGAACACACACATAAATCAAAGTAATTCGTATCTTAATTAGTAACTGGCGACAAGATTTGCTTAAAAATTAAAGCAATTTGAAACAATTTCAGTTCTGCACGAAAAGCTCAATACAATAAACAATAAGACGTCTAACTTCACCATTTGCACTGCTCACCAATATTATGTGGGTTGCGAAATGAAGAGGAAGGAGATGAGAGGGAAATGCTGCATTTGTGGTGCAGAAGGGAGGTTCATACAGGTTTTGGTGGGGAAAGCTGAGGGAAGGAGACAATTCAAAAGACACAGGCGTAGATGGAAGTGTAATGCTAAGAAATCATAAGGTTTTGACGGCAGTAATTCGACCGAGTTGCTTTATTTTGTGCGAAATCTTGTGAACACGGTAATGAAAGTTGAGTTTCCTTAAAATTTAGGGAGAGTAGGTTTAGGTGAAGAATCCTGAGCTTGCCAAAAGGACTGTGCCTTTTGAGTTAGTTAATAGCAAGCAAAATCCCGCACTTTTTCGATATGCTATGGCAAATACTCTGAGTTTGACTGTTAGAAATTTGGCCAGATATTGCAGACAAAAAGTTGTATCTGCGCAGTATTATATCAATTCGTAGTCAAACAATGTAGCAGGGCAGAGTGAGGTGAATCCAACGACTGCCACACCGGATGAAAATCAGGATGATTTATATTGTCTGAGTGAATAATATGATTGTATGGAGGAAAGTGTTGAATTGTATGACGAACGGGTGAAGGATTGCTGAGAATGTACGTTTGGTATTTTGTAATTATGTGATTCTGATCAAAGTGTCAGGTCCAATAGAAAGGCAAGAACTAGCAGTAAGCGCAAATAAACCCTGGTGCTAGGGTTCCTCAGCATTCTGCAGGGAATCGCAGATAAAGAAAGGAAAAACGGCTTGACGCAAAGCAAGGGACATTTCCCCGTAACGGTACTCAGCTTTGTGCTGTAGTGGCACACGGCTGGGTTTTGTGTGAAATGCAGCAGGCAGTTGGTTGGTAGTTGCAAATGAGAGCGAAATACACAAAAAAAAAAAAAAACTTGGAGCGTGATGTTCAGGGTCTTGAAAAATGTGAAGTTTCAGGTGTGCGATGAATTGCCAATTGGGGCTTCGATATCCAAATGTGGTCATCGGTCGACTGTATGAACACAACACAACGTAGGAGCGTTACCGTCTGTATTAACATAAAGCCGGACAGTTACCTTCTGAACTAACACAACATAGGGGAGTTAACGTCTGTAATACATAATTTAGGGCAGTTACCGACTGTAATAATATACCGTAGGACAAATATCGACTGTATTAATATACCGTAGGAGAGTTATCGTCTTTATTAATATAACGTAGGAGAATTATCGACTATATTAATATAAACTAAGACAGTTATCGACTGTATTAATTTACCTTAGGGCAGTTATCGACTGTATTAATATACCGTAGGTCAGTTATCGACTGTATTAATATAACGTAGGGCAGTTATCAACTGGATTAATTAACCGTAGGTCAGTTATCATCTGTATTATTATAACGTAGGTCAGTTATGGACTGTATTGCATAAATTAGTGCAGTTTCCTTTTCTATTAACACAACCTAGGAGATTTACCGAAACTACCGTTTGATAGTTACCGACTAAATGAACATACCGTAGGCCCGTTACCGTTGTATTACATTTCTAGGACAGTTAAGGACTTCTTTAACCTGCCCTAGGTGAGATATCGAATTTATTATCATGCCTTAAACCGTTACCGACAGTATTAACATACTTTAGGACAGTTACCGACGTATTAACACATGGCACGGCTGTTACCGACTGTAGTAACATACTGTAGGACGATTTCCGACCGTATTAGCATAGCATAAACAGTTACCCACTGTATTAACATGGAATAAGATTGTTACCAGCCGTATTTCCATACCGTAAAGCAGTTATCGACTGTATTAACATATCGTATGGCTGTTACCGACTGTATTAACATAACATTAACATTCCATTGTTAGTGATTATTAGTTTGGTTGTGCGGCAGCAGCAGAGGAAAATGCGTATTGCGTGGTAACATGATTCAGTGCAAAAACTGCTTGATTAAATATGAATAAACTGCAATATTACGCCATATTGTGAAATTACATTTGACTGGATATATAACAAATATAAAAGAAAGGTAAAATTAGAAATGAAGAGCGCTGGTAGATATATCAAAACTCAAGACACATAACAAAATATTGTGAGTTCATGAAGGGCTTTGTGTTTATCCTATACCCGGAATCACCACAGCTTTCCGAAATTTGCGTAAGCACTTTTCTCTTACGTTGCCTGACACTTGTTCTCCTTCCTAATTACTCGTGACCACAAGAAGTCCCATAATGTTCACAGTCACTTTCATTTGACTGTACTCTGCACTACCGAAATACAAGATCCATTTAACACTACTGTACT
>Ga0123352_10006875_pt1 | contig 17506 bp, 10 predicted proteins | sample TergutLab28metaG_FD_89700 | JGI IMG/M metagenome (GOLD analysis project Ga0123352, IMG submission 89700) | Labiotermes labralis P1 segment gut microbial communities from Petit-Saut dam, French Guiana - Lab288 P1 | ecosystem: Host-associated > Arthropoda: Insects > Digestive system > Gut ... | reverse complement strand
TATCACTCTCAACATTACATAGCCACTCGCACTGCAGCTATCACCCTCAACATTACATAGCCACTCGCACTGCAGCTATCACTCTCAACATTACATAGCCACTCGCACTGCAGCTATCACTCTGAACAGAGCCACAAATGATTTTTGTTTTAGTGTGTTAAATACTACAAGTAAAAGAAAACTGGATATGAATAAAATATATATTTTCGTGATCTTCGTTGTTTTTGCCATTTTAAAGATGAAAGAGGACCGTCAGTGACACCAACTGTTACAGTTCTTTATTGTCGATCGTGTTACGTTTTTCGTCTAAATAAAAACCATCTTCAGGCAGACGTTAAAATATATGAGAGAAAAAATGTGTGAACAGCAGGCTGTGAAATGTAGTGATTGAGTTCACATAACGAGGGAAATAGATCACCGCCAACACAACCATTAAGTGTTATATCTTAAATTGGCAACGTGTTTCGACATCAGAGGGTTATATTCAGGTCAGCAGAGTGAAATATGTAAAAGGCGTTTTATGTATTTTATACTTCTGGACTCAAGATGACCCTCTGATGTCGAAACATGTTGCCAAATTAAACACGAAACACTTAATAGTTGTGTTGGAGGTAACGTATTTCCCTCGTTATTATGTCTAACACAAGACAGGCAATGTACGTATAACGTAATATTGAGGCGCGTTCGTGCAACCATTGTTGCTGAGGAAAAGCAATAAGTGTTACATATTTTGATAGCTTTAGGTCCGGCATTCAGTACGCATGCGCCATACTGTCATCTGTGACCTGTTCGGCTCTACAGTATTTTTCCTCATTATCTCATAAACGGAATAATTTCCGGAAGATAGTTATTCAACATGCAATTTGTGATTTCAAACTTTCGCCGTGTTCTGCATGTTGTATGACGGGGAATTACCCAGAAGGAAGCATAAAACGTAAAATGTGCGTTTTGGTTTTCTCTGCAACTTTGTCTGAAACAGTTCTTACTCTAAGAAGAAATGAGCAAGGTATGAATAAAAATATATGTTGGTCTTCACGTAAGGTACCCGTTACCCGTTATTCTTGTCATATTTTAATGACATTTGCATGTTCTCGAGAGATTTTCGAAAAATACTCGGATATGAAATTTCATGAAAATCCGTGCAGTAGGAGCCGAGTTGTTCCATGCAGACAGACGGATGGATGGACAGATAGACACACATGACGAAGCTAATAGTCGCTTTTCGCAATTTTGAGGACGCGTCTATCAACGTAAAAATTTAGTTCTGGGTTATTGTATTTAAGAGCCTGTTCACAAGTTTCTTCTGTTTTATATTGTTACTGGTGCCTGCCATTGGCTTTTATTGAAGCCAAAACATGTAGCACGATCGACAATGAAATATTGTTAAAGTTATTGTGATTTATGGTCCTCTATATTTGTGGAATAAATTTTAATAATATCCATTTTTACGTTATGTTAGAGTAGGGGTGTACCAAACCGACACAAACGTAAATCTTATTACGCTGGGTAGCTGATTTTTGTACAATCGTACCTAGCCTGCTGTTGGCCTCCGTGAGTTTCAGCGAGACTGTGTCTTGAAATACCCGGACCATCAGGCTTGCCTCCTGTCTCTTTGCTTTAGGCCGTCTTCCTGTTCATCTACAACCCCTTCAAAGGCTCTTGACTTTCCTCTCACGGTCTTATATGAGGCATATTGATGCTAAGTGGAAGAATGGTGGCAGACCGAAATACAACGTGTTTTTAGCTTACTTTTCTTTCTTAAGGAAGGAACAAAAAAGACATAAAATTGAGCTTATGCAATCACCGTGCTGTGTGCGTATTCTTGCGTACGCACGCCGCTTTTCAGCTTTCAGCCGGTTGACCAGTTTTCCCGAACCAATGTTAGAACGGTGTGCCATTGTGGGTGACACTAACGCCGTGCATTGTTAATATCCTGCAGCTAGTGAGAAATAACAACCTTCCCAGCATGCGAGCTCGATGCATGATTGTCACACTAGCGCCACTGAATGTAAAATGTTCGTGTGACGTGTTGTATTGTAGTCTACGTTGGAAAAATATGTAGGTTTTTTTTTGGAAGACAGTGCTTTGTGTATAATATGAAGTAACTACATGGCTGCGGTGCGAATGTTTTATGGCGATAATTGTGATGAAACAGATTAAATACGTCGCGGACATTCAAGGTCTTAAGCATACCTATACAATACGTATGGAGTATTCTTTACATTTCCCGATTGAGTCATTAGAATTTGTCGTTAAATTTGACCTTCCTGCCGCACTATGACCCTGGGGTCGACCCAGCTTCTAACTGGATTGAGTACCAGGGATATCTCCTGGGGATAAAGGCGGCCAGTGCATACGACTGACAACCTTGCCACCTTCGTGTGCTGATTATCTAGAAATTCGGGGAACTTCAACCGCTTGGAGCTTTCAAGGCCGGTCCAGGCAAATATAGAGATTGTTTTACCTTTTACTGTTTATAAGTTAACAGTTAATAACTAATTAACGTCACAGTACCACAGAAATGAGGTAAAATACGAACAGACGGTGGTAGTACAGTGGGCAAGAAAGTTGTGCAGTAGGACTTAGTGCGTTCTGCGCTAAACTGTGTATGGTGTCATTGATATAAATGCGGAATAAGTGAATTATCACTTGCGAATTTTTATTGTCTACCTGGCATAATCTTCCTTTTTTGGACTTCGTTCATCGTCTAATTTTGACGTAGCATGACGTTTCGGAAACCCGGCTCTGCTTCCATCTTTAGGCAAGGAAAACACCCAAACTGGTGAACCCCCTCGATGAGGCTGTTCTTAGTCACTGGACTCTGTAAGGGGTCAACCAGTTTCGGTGCTCTCCTTTCCTGAAGATGGAAGCAGAACCGGTTTCCTGAACGTCATGCTACGTCAAAATTAGAGGATGGATGAAGTCCAAACAATAAGATTATGTCAGTGAATGATAAACCGTCGTCAGAACTGTATAGAGTTGAAGTTTCTGTTTTTAAATTTGCTTTCATGCGCCTAATTTGTAATAATTTTGTAATGTTATTTGGTAGGTTAGTGTCTATTACCTGTTAATTTATCTATCATATATTTTGATAACACTCCTAAAGCACGCTACTGGCACTGTCCAAGACACGCACGTACCGTACATCTAGAGATGTGCTAGTTTCTTCTTTCCTCCTGCCACCTCAATCAAGAGAGCAGTCAACCCTAGCCGCTTCTATTCTGCCAACAAATTGCATTAGACCCGACCTCATCTCCCCACAACACTTCTGTCTCTCTCTCTCTCTCTCTTTTTTTCAATTTCCGTTTGCGATATCGGATAAATCTATCTACGAGGAATCCGATTAGGTTAAATTCGAGCTGCCGTACTAGTAGTTAGGTACTTTTGGAACACCCATACAGGTGAAGAATTGCTGGGTCCTAATCTCCGTAGTGTATCTGAGATAAGATTTAGATGTGAGATCGTCTACGAATAAGCATTGTCTTAAGCGATACTCTTTGAAAGTCATACACAAAGTTTGCATGGTACGGTCTTACGCAGGACTCGGTTATGCTCAGTGTTTGACATATGGCGTTAATCGTCAGACGGCTACTCTTGGCGTCTGACACATGACGTCAGTCGTCAGACGACCGCTCTTACCGTGTAACAGACACATGGCGTCAATCGTCAGACGGCCACTTCTCTGACACATGCCATCAATCGTCAGACGGGCACTTTTGGCGTCTGACACATGACGTCAATCGTCAGACGGCATCGACTTCCACCTAGAAGAGACCTATAAGTGTCTGACAAATTATTTTAATCGTTACATTGCCGCTGCGTGTACATACTTTCACGTACGAGATACTGTTAGTGTCTGACAGACGGTGTGAGCCATAAGACGCCCACGACATGTGCGTATTTGCATCTCAACAGACTTCCTATTAAATTCCCAACCTGTCTGCCTCACTAGTTCATAAATATAAATTTCATGAGAATTGTTCAGTAAGGAATATCCGAGTGTATCTGCTACATTCGGATGGTGCTGCTGTAACAAACGTGTCCAGCAGAACACTCCTCTGTTCCTTCACTTACTCTGTGCAACAACTGAGTAGTTTGGCCCAGCAGTGTAATAGCTGTTGCATTGTTGCAAAGAGAATACAGACTCCGTGTTTGCATCAGCTTTCACCTCCTCTTGTCATTAGAATGTGTTCCTGCGAAATGATTCTTCAGTCGTCTGAAAGTACAGGCTTCATGGTGGATAGGCAAGACATTCCCAGCGAAATTGCTTCAGAGTGTCATTGCAACACGAGCTGTATGGGGGTGATATCTTGGAGAATGACCACTTTCTGTCTCACGAGCCAGGACGTTACATCCGGAAGGATTTCCTCACTTGCTGCAATGTCGTACAGTAGCCGTCTGTTCTCTTCTGCTCCGAGGTATAGAAACTGCTGGAGGGTAGTGTTCTGTACCTCCCAGATACCGTAAAATTAAGTTTGTATTAGGTCGCATAGTTGACCACTTCCGTCTTTGGTGTGAAGTATTGTATTGGTTGTGTCCATGTGGATAGAAGTGACCAGCGTAATCTTCTTCTTCTTAAATGACACTACATTCTAATTGGGACCTTCGCTTCCTTCGTGGACTTCACCCAGTCAGCTCTGTTTTTTTACCTCTCTTTCCAGTTTGTAATTTGCATTGATTAATATACGTTTTACACAATTCCACCTTGTTTTTTGGTCGCCCCTTTAGTCGAATTCTCTGAGGATTATTTTTAAATATTTGACTTAATTTTGACCAGTGTAGTAAAATAGGAAATTAAGTGCATGGGTAGCTGGTTGTTCGGCCATGTAAAGGACAAGTCGATGTTGTTTTTAAGATGCTAGCTGTTTACTGACAAAAAATTATATCTGTGTGTCTGGTATGACTTATGAAGTACGAATTTATTGCAGAATTTTTAATTAAACGTCCAATCCTGGCAATTTATAGGACTGTGCTGAAAGTGCATATTAGGGTTGTCTGTTGTGAAGATGGGAAGTGGGTATCACCTCAGCCAGAATTGTGTTCAGTTGCAGGCATTGAAGGTGCCGATAGTGCTGGTACTTCGGGTAATGCCAGCGTGGTGTTATTTTCGTTAAAGAAAATGAGTGAAGTAGGGCTAGGCACTAGATATTTTCGGATGTGCCTAAGTAAGCATGTAAAATATTAGTTTGCAGTGCATTAATAAAGTTCGATAGTGAATCGTGATTCGAGGTGCGAACAAACAAGATCAGTTGTGCGTGTTATCTGTCATGGGAAGAGGAATACACATCTGGGTGGGTAGACGACATCCACTGTTAGAATGATTTGAGGAGTTTCTGATGGCAGTTGTCGTGCCGATTGGTATAATCCAAGCTTTCGTCTGAAGATTGCAAGTTGCTTCAACCATGGTAGCGAGTATTCTGACCGAGACTCAGACCCACTACTTTCCCAATACGAAACATTATTATGATATTGTTACAGGTGGAATCCAAGCAAGGTCTGGTTTTATCTACTAGTCTAGGCGCCACGTTTTCGATTGCAGTCGGAAGCCTTACGTAGACGGTCAATATTTTTGCTAAGTATGTTGCCCTTGAATTAATACTATTTAGTCTGGTGCTTCCTAGACGACTCGATGTTACTGTGCAATATTTCATTTTTTTTTTAGTCGTATCTAGTAAGATGCTGGAGACAACGCTTCGGTGATACTGATGATCCATACGTGGCCATGCTTTAGCCAAATAACTATTTTTTTTTTTTTTGCGGTTTCATAGTCGATCATTTGGTGGGCTACTTCAGACTGTTATCTCTACAGCCTATAAAACAAACACTGATAAGCGAAAAGCAGTCATTCACAGTCAGCGTTTATGTAGTTATTACGCTGCGCTCTTTGGCCGTCGGAAATACTTTTTGACGACCTGAAATTTTCTTTTCACGGCTCGGCAGGCAGACGGTAACTGAATGGAAACTGCGCAGTTCTGTCCGCACAGTAAAAATCAAACTTCGTTTGATCAGCACAATATTTGGTACAACCCTTCAGTATTAAAACTAGACGATGAGTGATGTTGCGCAATATTATTGACCGTATAGGGCACCGTTATCCGGTGGTGTGTTCTGGTTTTTGAAGACACGAAGTGTATGCTGTATATAAGTAACCTTTTTTTAGAAGGAAACTTGTCTCAAACGGAAAGTGTAGTATATGTTCGATATTCCCTTTCAAGTAGGTTTCGTTCTACAATGCAGATGAACATCAGAACGTATTAAAATATTCAAATTAACCACGTGTCTGAGTTGCCCAGGCACGTGTGCAGGAGGGTAGTGTTATTCTTATTTTCTATATAATTCAGCTTTTTTTTGGATAGCTTTTTTTAAAAGAAAGTATGATGTAAGAAGTGCGCCACTAGTGTTCTGTTTTGTACAGCACAAGGTCTGTCAATTGCGGGGATTATGAGAAGCTGGCAGCAGCATGGCGGCTATTGCCCTGTCGACACTGCAAGGTTATGTGCATGCAACAGCGTTAACGATTCCGATTTATGAACGTCTGAACCTTCTAAGAAATCCTAACGTCGGAGCTCAGAGCAGAGTGTGGTCCTCTGGTTTACGGCATCCTGCAGCTTGATAGGTACGAACTGTCATTACGCAGCCAGTAGTGGTAATTTCCTTTTGGATTCTTGAACCCTGAGGATGGGACCGATAGGTTGTCCCGAAACGTTGGTAAGAAGTAGCCAAAAACACACTGCGTAATAACCCAGAAGAGCGCGGTTCTCGGCTACTTCGCGGCGGTAGCCTGATATCACACATAGCCTAAGAGCTAGTTTACCGTTTCGCACAACATGTTTCTCCCGTTCTCAGACAGCAGACTGGATAAAGTACCATAAAGTCGTCCGTTCCATGCATTCTTTTTAGATCAGTGTGCTCAGTTTTATTTCACCAACACAATGCGCAGTATTAATTATGTGTAAATATTAAAAACATGTCTCTAACATGTTTCGACCCAAGTGCACTATCTTCAGGGAGAACAGTGTCAGTTTCAGAAAGCAGTTGCCAATGGTACACTTGTACCTAACCATGTCAGGGATATGCCTTTATTACTTATGTATAATGAGACGTAACATTGTGCATTAGGGAGAAGTATGTTTATTCGAAAAGTTGGTACACTCTGCAGAGCGGCGACACAACCACCAGAGGGTCAGAATATGACTACTAAAGCGTTCGTAAAAATTTCTTACACTCTGCAGACTAAAATGTTATATTTTGTTCCAAGACGCTCGGTTGTGTTAAGATATTATAGCTCTTCAATTTTTAGGGCAGTTTGCTTAGATTTGCACCTGTTCACGCGGTTGCCACGTCTCAGACGACCGTACTGTCATTGCACTTGTCGTTGTGTAAAAGTGTAATATGTCCAAAGCACATGTGACATATTTACAGTGAGTCACACTGCAGTAAATGGGAAAAAAGGACGTACGGTCGGCTGTACATAATTGCTGATGTTTGCCTGGTTATACTTTGACACGTCACACAGACTCCCACTAACCCTGTAAACGTAGTAGTGTGTTGTGAGGGTGGGAACTGGTGACACCAATGTGACCCCTGAAATGTTTATAGCGATGTGTAACAAGGGATAATACTACTCACCCAGCGAGCTGCCTGAAACGGCAACGCTCCTGACTTGTATTCGGTATTTTTTTTTACCATGGCAAAACAGCCCTAGTGGGCCAAGGCCTCCTCTTTATGGAGGATTCATGATCACATTCAGGTAGACACATCACACTCGGTAGGACTCCTCTGGACGAGTGGTCAGCCCGTTGCAGAGACCTCTACCTGACAACACACAACATTCACAAGAGACGAATATCCATTTCCCCTGCGGGATTCGAACCCATAAACCCAGCAAGTGAGCGGCCACATACCCACGCCTTAGATCGCGCGGCCACTGCGATCGGCATATTGGGTATTAAGCGTGTTCGAATCTCGACTGGGTCACCACCAATCATTACTGAGGGTTTTCGTGCTGCCGCTGTCTCTGTAACCAGATAGTGGAGCAGCACCGCTGTTATGCCATTTGCCTAATGCAAATGCTTTTAGTATTTCTACTTCCTGTAGGTGTGAAGCCGCTTGATTGCTGGCCGCGCGGATTCGAATCCCACTAAAGGAATGATATTTGTTTCTTGTGCTGTTGTTGGTAGCGGTCTGTGCTGCGCATGGTCAGGCGTGCAGAGGAGTTCTATTCCTTGTGTACATGTGTGTTTGTGTGCGTGGGTGTGTGTGTGTGTGTGCGTACGCGCCTGGTTGTGGGTGTGTGTACGTGCGCCCGCGGGTGTGTTCGTGCGTGTGTGCGCGCATGTGTGTGTGCGTGTGTGCGCGCGCGCGTATGGGTGTGTGTATGCGCGCGTGCGTGTGTGTGTGTGTGCGGGTGGATGTGTGTGTTTGTGCGCACGCCTGCGCGCTGGCGCGTGTGTATGATTATGTGTGATGTAGAAACCGCACAATGAGGCGGCCTAGGCCCAAGTTGGGCTGTTGCGCCACAGAAACAATTCTGTTTACTACCGTTAGTTCTGTTCACCGCATGAACATTTGAACACTTTCACATCTACATTATTACAGATCATATGAACTCTTTACTTTAGACTAATGTGTTACTTCCTACTCTTTCGAAATACATATAATTCAATACCGATGCACGCAGCATAAGAAGTAGTTGTCTACACTACTTTGAGGATAATCTCGCCCTTTAAGCATCGCCTCTGTAATCTAAATCAGATGATGCTAAGAAATCGAAGGACAGGTCATGTTCTTTGTTGTGAAAAGGGCAAGTACCTTTTCATTCAGGAGACATGTTCTGGAATCTTTCCAAAAGTACTGCACGATTCTTCTGTCAGACAGTCAAATTTCTCCATTTCTTGTGATCTCTATTCATGTGGTTATTGTCGTGTCTTCTTAGACAATAACACAAAGGTACGTGGTAGCTTCTCAGTAGTGCTGTATATAGACGGACCAGCCAGACATCTTTTGTTCGTCAAGAAAGAAAGTACTGAAATTGATTGCTTCGACCCAAACCATGGTTTTATTCAAATGTATGCCTTCCACAGACGGGCGTTATGGGTCCGGGTCCCTTTCGCCGGGGTTAAAGTGGGCGGGGGGGGGGGGTGGTGTATGGATACAGCTATACTTCTGGCTTCCATCTGTGCCGTAATGACATGGTATAGGGTCACATTTACCTTTCACGCCGGCCTACCATGCACATATGTGACTGTAAATTCTCTCTTGCAGAATCACGTACGTTTGTACTGACCCGATAAGAGATTTTGAAATTTGCGATTTGGTTCCTGTATTATGGTCCTACCTACAATTATAAATATTTTTGTTGTCTCTTTTCCTTGTCTGGTTCATAGGACAGGCTGCATGAGATTATTACGGTAGTTGTTACAGATAAATAATACATCTGAAAGGAAAATGCGACTTGGGAGACCTAGGCATAGGAGAATGTAACTTAGCGAGTTTAAGAAACGGGGCGTGAGAGAGTTGACTGGATGCAGCAGACTTAGGTTAGGGTCCTATTGTGGGCATCTGTGACCACCGGAATGAATTTTTGGGTTCCATCAAAACGCGGAGCATGTTGGACAGATGAGCGACTGTAATTCTTTAGATCCACCCTGTATCATGATATTTAATAAACGTTGGTAAACTTCGTGCTTACAGAAATGTCTTAAGAGAACGCAGTAAAATTTGACATTTCTTCCAAACAGTTTGCTTTCATGTCCCTGGGCAAGGCAACTGTTACGGTAGCTCTAGTGCATTGGAAGTCTGAACCAGTCGGCTTTTCCACTGCATCTCAACTTCTCTTATTTTACAGTAGTCTCGAACTGCCGACTGTAGCTTCTCAGCAGGCCTCGCAGCGTCTGAAAGTATTTGTGGACACATGACGGAGTTCTTGTCTTCAAGTAATGACAATATATTTTCGGCTAATACCTTTCAGTTCTTGCCAAGAATGTTGGTTGTTCATATAAACTCTTTTTTTCAGTGCCTTCTACAAACAGAAATCTAACGGTTCAAATTTCCAAATGTAAGCCACAATCTGCAAGCTATCAACCGTTGACCCATCACTTCTAGGGTAGTTTGCTGTGTAGGCCGTGGTAATTTCTTGCGTGAAGTGGCAGTAAGTTTTTCTTACGTTAATTTTCTGAAGAACAGTTTCAGTGCTAATGGACCTTAGCTATATGATTTTGTTGTTTCTTTGAGAAACAGGGCCCTACAATTTTGTGTGCACACATAGCACACCAGACTCCGGCTTAGGCTATGCAAGGGAACTTCATGACCAGCGTGAGGTTTCGGGGTACCATTACGTGTTACTATGACTTAATATTTCCATTCAATATAAACCGTGCTTCATTCGTGAAAAGCAAGATTTTCGGATCAAGAAATCTGTATGTTTCCAGTGCTTGAAACCACGTGTTGTGCCAGCTTCTTGCTTCCTAGCGGGTAGAAAAGAGTTTTTGTACGGCTCCAATTTTATTTTACAGGCGTGGATTTAAAAGCTTGCCGTGTGAGGAGAGAATTTTGACTCCAAACCTTGAACAACGAACCGGCCCAGAAATTTTCTGGGTCGTATTCCCATTCGAGCCCCAATGTTCTCCAATTTCTTTTCGATCAAAAGATAACGTATTCGTGTTTTTTCCCACTGTTCTGTGTACTTTTATATATATATAGCAGTGTTCACAAGAGATTTTTATAGACATTTCGGTAGCATTTTTTTTCCAAGGCGCAAATATTTTATTGCACATGGACACTTACTTTTCAGAATAATGCACATCTACGCCCTCCCACCCTCCATCTGTGACTACTCATAAGGCTTGTCTAAAACACCTGTCTCACGTTTCGATGTTGGTAAGAGGAAGCCATTGTCGGCAGAGTGCGTTATGTAAGGGAATTTTTTGTTTTTTCAAATTCGTACACACGCTTAGGTGTACTCCATGCACAACGTGTAAGAAATTAGCTGGTTTTGGCTAAATCTGTAACATCGATTGCAAAAATTACTATCTAAAAGCTGTAACACGTATCTTAATATCGTACATTGGCCGATGTGTTGCAATATGCGTAACAGGTAGACCAACAGCTATTTGAAGATACAAATCTTCTGGGATTACGCCCTGTAGTTAAGTTCATACAAACTCACTTTTCTTGGACTGATTGACCTGAAGATGAGGGCCTAGCTATTCTTTGAAACAACGGTAATTGTTTGTCCTTTGACACGGCGTAACGCCCAAGAAGACTTAAATCTTGGGCAACACCACAGTGAGAACCTCAAATATCGCGTGTACTTTTGTTTTCTTGTTTTCGTATTGTTACTTAAGACATCTCAGCGTAGGCCGACATGTAACTTGCAACGCATTTTGAAATAATGACGTTATTTAAGTGAGAATGAATTTGCGCACTATTGAAATATTGCATGCTTGCATTCTTACATGATACACAGAGTGTGCTGTCCAGTTCTTCCAACATTTGCCAAACGATGTTTCTGTTTTGGATGTGCATTTGAAAAATTGTGATTGCAGTTTTCTGCAAAAGTGTGTTACGTTCGCGTGTGGACTCAGCGTACCAGAAGTAATTTAAATTGTTAGTTTTATTTTATGTTGTCTTTTGTAATTTTCGCTGAATGCAAATGAGGACGGTAAACCTGTTACTGCAAGTCGGAACGCCATATTCTTGCAGTCGTGTTTCGCGTGGGTAGCTCATATGTAAGAGCGCGTGTCGTATCAGCGTGAAGCAACGGCCTTGTACACGATTTTTCATTCAGAGACATGATGAATAAAATTGTATGTTAATTTTAACATTTGAAATTTAGCAACTCAACAGATCTTCAATTTGTCGACTGCCAGAAACATTAAACGTCGCCGCACGGCAACATGCACCGCTCCGTCCAGCATCGTCGTTATGTTTATGCCGAGCGCCGCGCCGTCGAGGCGTAGAATATGTGTGAAGGTAAATTTACACGCGTTCTTCATACGACTATATGTAGGTGGACGTCAGATTCGCGCTTCGGACACTTTTGCCTCAGGTGACGTGGTCCAGGGCATCCAGTGGGACTGCAAACACCCAGGTGCTGTGGGCGAAGAGAGTCCAGTTGCTAACCCGTCATTTTTTCTACTGCTCTGCAAGCTGGGTAAAGAAGGGGTAATTTAGCTTTGGTTCGAGGAACTGTGATGTGGCAAATGTAGGTCCATGGGTGTGGAATATGTGATGGAAAAGTGACACTGGTACAGGTTTTTCTCTGAATATTCGTTTCTCTTCTGTCTGTATTATTCCGGTAATTCACCATGCTCTTGCCATTCGTCCTCAACGACGCCATATAGTCTTCGCTATTGAACGTCATTAAATAATACACTTGAAAAGATATTAGACAGTACGTCGTAAGAGCATTTACGGAATGTCGCGTGGGTTTATTTGTGAATTACTGTCTTCATTTAGCCGTGTACGTAAAAATTTTAATTTTGCTGTACGTGTGTGTTTGGTGCTGGCCTGTTGTCAGGAATGGCACAGCCACATTGAAAACCGAAGTACAGCGAGGCAGTTCATACTAGCTGTGAGGTTTTGGCAGCGTAGAGTGGAGGATTCCGGCCTTCTGGGACGTGACGCTGCGTCGCTGGATAAGCAGTTCCCGACGTTTCGAAGGAAACTGTTGCCTTCATGGCCAAGGATTCAAGTTTCATGGACATTGAAACATCCCAAAATACCGGAGTCCTCCATGAAATTTATGTTTGCCTAATGAGTAATATCATGCATTCTTTAGGCAACAGACTGGACTATCAATGGATCGTGGTTTGATTCCTGGCATGTTGCAAGCTAATTTTCTCTCAACTCAGACGCCTAGACTAGCTCTGGAACCCCACTCAGCCTCCAGTTCAGTGGGTGCCAGAACTCATTCCCTGTGGGTAAAGCGACCGGAACGTGAAGCTGACAACTGACTTCTACCTAGTGCCGAAGTGAAGAATGAGTGGAACCATACTTCTGCTCCCTCCGTACATCTTTATAGCGTCCACAGCAATAACTTTGCCTTTGGCTTGGCTCAAATTATTTGTTGAGGGCACATCATTTTTCGTAACTACGTAAACCGTTAATGAAATGTGAAACACGAGAAGCTGAGTACGTCAATTCTGTATGGTGATTTTGTTTCCCCATCAGTTGTTTTAATTTAGCCGGGTTGATGGCTTAGTTGTTAATATTCTCGGTGTCTTTCCGACTTCACTGCTGCTTTATACTGTCCATTTATTTTATCTTCTCCCCGCTATCCATTTATTTCCTTCTGTGTTTGCTGTGTCATGCTTCAGCCGTCTGTTGTCTTTTGCAGAGGTGTAAAGCATACATCAGGGTTACCGTTTTCCGTTTTGTCTTCAAGCCTGTTGGCCACAGAAATACCCACGGCTGGACCTTGTTAGCGATTGCAAGCACAGATAAAATCTTCACAACATTTTCAGTTTATAAAGCAAGAGTCGATAGTCGTGCAACGGGGCCTACAGGCGGCCAGGGAGAGATTTGCACATGCCGACCAGGTGCGGCGTGCGCCTTGACACTCTGCTCGCCCCGATGTTGCTTACTCAGTTGACAGTTTTGTGTTACCATTACTTCTGGTACGTTACGGAGCGCAGGGCGACACTCTCAGAGGAAACCGTCATTGGTTTCTTTCTCATGTTTGGTGACGGCCACATCGAAAATGTGTGAAGTTTATCGATCAATGGGTAATTTAATGGCGCTTCTTTAACTGCATATGTTGTGTAGCATCGAATGATGTGACGATTTGTTAGTCGGGAAATATGTGGAAGGAATCTGTCTTATGCTGTTTAAATGTGTTATCCTGCTTTTGGCCTGGAGAGACCGATGGAAGAAACGGAAGTCTTCAGTCGCAATTTCTGATCTCCGGACCCAAATTCGAATCTTGGACTTCACTAATATGGCGCAGTAGTGTAAGCCGCTAAACCGCGAATCACGAAAATGTATGGACTTACGAACCAGACAGAAACTAAAAAATTTCATGTTCTTGAGCATCATAATAGTGTTTCTTCCCCTAATAAATGTTTATAGTTAGGCTGATTAAATAAAGTAGAAAGTGGCGGAATGTGTGACATGGATTTTGGAATTGAGGCATGTATCTAATATTTTGGTCAGGGAACCTCACGGATGAGAGGCACTTGGAGTACTTTGGCGTAATTAGGACGCGAATAGTGAAACGGATCATATTATTCCACGGAAGTCACCGATTTGAATGTGCTAGGGGAGGATTCCATTGAAATGCCTCTAATGAACACGGTAATGAAGATTCGGGTCTCATTATGTCATGCAATTCGATGACGAGCTGTGGAGGTATTGCATTTGAAGGATCACCTTCCGCCAAGGGGTTTATTGGGTTTCAACTGTAAAGTTGTGTAGTGTCGAGTGTGGGGAGGTGGATAAGATTATTGAGTGGGCAGTTATTTGAACATAACAAGTGGTACTGCTGTACTAACATTTGATCAGAGAACCCGAGAACAACTCGAACCTCTTCGGTTTGTGGTGTTAGCACTACGACACAGTTAGGCACTTCGATTAGCAGTGCCGGCAATACGACCGAGTTCGGGTACCTCGACCATCTACACTCTCCTGATTTCTAACATTTTTTTTAATATCGTGCAGCTTTTAGTAATCCACTGTTATAACATATCTTTTATTGCACTTTTGTCCAGGAAGGATTATGAACATGAACGTTTCGACGTTCTTGAGACCGTTACGACTGTCTCGGTTTGAAGCTTGTAATTAAATGTAACCGTCTTTAATTAAGACAACCTAAAACGATTTCTTGTACATAGTTGATAATCTCATACTGACACGATGTGAAACTATAACATACGTATTGAGGGACACACGCAGTATGACCGCGCGTATGTTGGAACGATTTTTTCAAGACTACAGTGTTGACAGACGAGCAATGAACACTGGCTCCTTTTAGAAACTTGAGAGTACGTTATAAAACATCCTCTAGAAAGGTGTTCGGTTCACATCTCTCTAATAACAGGATTTTACGGTGATGTGAATTATGAATTCGGAAGACAGAGAAGCGGAAGACACACAAGATGAGACAGATGGAGCGTCTGACGGCTTTAGTGGCCAGGAGTTGGCTTCTGTTCGATCCCTTGCCCGGAGAAGGGGGGGGGGGGTGTTGGAGGGGCAGAAGGAAAAGAGCGTTGTTTATCTAGACAAGTTGATCTCCCTTTTCTGACAGCTTGTCTTCGAGTACAGAAGCGCCTTCTTTTTTTTTTTTCTTTCAGTACCATCGTATTTCTTAAGACACATCCGGAACTTTCGGGCGCAAACTGTGTTCTGTCGGCTTTTAAAGGAATTGTTACATATGGTGTATTCTGTTTGTAACGCCTCACTTCAGACACAGTCTGACTTGGTCTAGTGTTAAGTCGGACTTCTACTATAAATTGAGGGGGCGAAGTGTTAGTAACAATTTCTAGTTTCGTATCGTGGACAGTTCTTCTTCTTGAGACTGTCGTTTGGCCTGTAGTGACCAAGAATTGGTTGTTTAGTGTGAGATGCTTTAAAGGTTTCTTTGCAATGAAACGTAAACTGACCCTTTACAGACGAAGCGCAGACTGCTCTATTTAAAGGCCCAGTCCGTACGGTGCTGTAAACACTTTTCATCTCGGTTATAAAAACCAGTCAGTTTATGCTGTAAGTGGCACAAGTTGCTGTTTGTTCTCAGATAAATACAAAACACATAAATACAGTGTGGACAGAAAGTACAGTTGTTGGATGTTAAACCTGTTGGTGTATCACGTAACCAGCAAACTTTAAACGGTTAATTGCCTTTAAGGGTATTAAAATCCATGTACACGTCACCATACGTACGTAATTTTCTGTAATTCGCAAACTTCGTTATTTCGTGGTTGTTACGGCGTAACAGCAACACAAGGCTTGCATTCAGATAAGTCAGTTCTGAAAGATGTGTGTTGACAACGTGAGACTGTCTTAATTGTTCCAGAAATTCCGCTGTTTTATGGAACCCGGAGATTTGCTTGACTTTTTAAATTTTTTTTTTTGTTCTCTACCCCGCACGTTTCCTAAATCAATATATTTTCCAACAAATGCACTTGGTGGTATACATAACACATACATAATACATAACACATAAACACTGCTACATGTTTGGGCAGCAATTGCCATCGTCATGGAGTTGCTATAACAGAGGTTTACGAGCCAACATTGTTAATAGTTTACATTCTAAACCCCTTTAAATTATTAATAATATACGTTTTATATATTTTATGCATTTTATGTATTTTAACAACTGGTGTTTTAATTGAGCCTCTAACTATTAACAACAACATAAATTAGCAGGTTAGCTCGTACACCTTTGTCATAGTAACTCCCTGAAGATGACAACTGAGTGCCGAAACATGTAGGAGTTTCTATATGTGTTACATGCATTTGTTGTGAAATATATTGATGTCTTGCGCGTGTTCAACAAGTTCCCCTACTCAGAACTTCATCATGAAGCAGGTGACTGTTGCCCAATACCTTGTGCACTTTTCGTTTAATATCCATTTTAAAATTCCCTCTTGCACTTTCGAAGTTCCACCAGATGGTCTCTTCCCTGTCGGTTTTCTGATAGCAGTTTGGTTTGAATATCTCGTCTTCCCCCATGTCACCGGCGTGCCTGATTTGACTAATGAACTAACTAATAAACGGTCATTAATCATTTGCAGCTAGAACCTAATGTAATAAATATCTAAGGACGGAGTTCCTATCCCACACTACACATTCATTATTTTCAGGTGAGTTTATTTCCAGCCTACTGCATTACTTCATATATAAACGTTACTCCTACTTGCTTCGACCATAACGTATGGGAATCTTCTTGGAATATGTGCTACATAAAGGTCATATGCATTTTAAATATATAAATATTATAAAATATAAATGGTAAATGTATAAATTGAAGAGTAAAACATATATGTAAAAATGTAGATAATGTTGTAGGTAAAATATATGCAAGATTCGATTAGTAACTGTTTTCATTTTAAAGATCAGACGGTTAATGCTCTAGAGGGAAGTAATTGCTGTTTGTTCTAAGAGTCATACAAAACCCATAAATGCCCTTGGTGAACAGATGTAGAGTTTGTGGTTGCTGAAGGTGGTGTTGCGCGTAGGAACGACTGTGTGCTTTGCAGGATTACAGTAAGTATGTAAGTCAAATACATAACGCCACTGTGCTTGATGTCGCAATCCCGTCACGCTGTTTGTTGCATGATACAGCCTCTGTGCTGATGTCCGGTTAGGGCTGTGTGTCAGGGGCAGCAGTACAGTGATACTTCGGCTAACGAAGATAATTCGTTCCGGAATCTTATTCGTTAGTCGAAATCTTCGTTAGCCGAAACACACATACAGACGGAAAAGATAAGCTCCTGGAATGGCCCGACCGTTCATGTTTGCTGCTTTATGTTAGCGCGCGCATCCACTAAAACATTCGTTAGCCGAG
>Ga0123352_10006872_pt1 | contig 17508 bp, 15 predicted proteins | sample TergutLab28metaG_FD_89700 | JGI IMG/M metagenome (GOLD analysis project Ga0123352, IMG submission 89700) | Labiotermes labralis P1 segment gut microbial communities from Petit-Saut dam, French Guiana - Lab288 P1 | ecosystem: Host-associated > Arthropoda: Insects > Digestive system > Gut ... | reverse complement strand
CTTAGCGTACCCGAAGGTACGGTAAGGTTCTTTTGATATGTACCGCCAAGAAGGGCGGCCGCCAAAGGCGGCTTTTGCGTAGCAAAAGTACTGAGACGAATAGCGGAAAAAAGACAAGTTTTTATTACTGTTTTGAGGGGATACGAGTATACACTCATATTCTCTAAATATCAGCATACCTTGAGGTGATTAATTATGAGCTTATTAAGCAAAGAAAAGTTGTTTTATTCGGATGTATATCAAAAAGGCTTTAATGCCGTCGTAATAAACTGTGATAAATCAATAAACGGAAATTTTATCGTAGTTCTTGATAAAACCGCATTTTACCCCGAAGGCGGCGGACAACCTTCTGATATTGGTAAAATAGATAATGCTCGTGTTTTAACCGTATTTGAGAAGGACGGAATAATTTTTCACGAAACTGACATTCCATTGACAATAGGAGATAATGTTTACGGCGAAATTGATTTTTCTCACAGAATGTCTAACATGCAAAATCACAGCGGGGAACATATTGTATCGGGGATAATCAAGAGTCGGCTAGGCTATGATAATGTCGGTTTTCACATGGGCAGTGAATTTATTACGATAGATATTAATGGGACACTTAGTGATCAAGATATTGACGAAATTGAATTGCTTGCAAATGAAGTGGTTTTTAAAAATTTGGATATCGAAATTTTATTCCCAAGTGAATCAGATTATAAAAAAATGACGTGTAGAAGCAAAAAAGAATTATCCGGCGAAATTCGAGTAGTTCAAATAAAAGGGGTTGACACATGCGCCTGCTGTGGGACTCATGTTGCGAGAACGGGCGAAATAGGGATTATCAAACTCATATCACATCAAAGATATAAAGGCGGCACTCGAATCAGTATGCTTTGCGGCAAACGTGCCTTGTTCGACTATTCAAACAAAAACAAAAATGTTTATAAAATTTCCGGATTATTATCATCCAAACCGAATGAAATAGCAATCAATACGGAAAACATGCTAAACGAAAATTCACTGCTAAAATATAAGTTAGTAGAGCATAAACTTAAACTTTTCAAATGCATGGCAGATTCTACTCCACAGTGCGAAAAAATATGCGTATTTGAAGAAGATTTAAATCCGACCGAATTGAAGCAGCTTTGCCAAAGCTTATGCGAAAAGGCAGCTTTTGTTCTTGTCCTTTCAGAGAGTTCAGAATCAGTTTATAAATATGCGCTAGGGAGCTTAACTTCTGATATTTCAACATTAGGCAAATTATTAAACGAAAAGTTTGACGGACGAGGCGGCGGTAAAGGCATAATGCAAGGTTCTTTTACAGGATGTAGGGAAGAGATTGAAGAATTTTTTTATGCGGCTGATCAATAATGGCATTTAATAAGAATTTATGTTGAAAGTGTATTACTTCTGCGGTATACTGTTTTTTGGTAAAGTGCGCAAAGCATGATTGAATATAAATTATAACTAAAACAAAGGTGATATACATGAGTACATACAAACTGGGTATAGATATCGGCTCGACTACTATTAAGCTTGTAGTAATTGATGAAAGCGGCAAAACAATATTTGAACGATATCGACGACATCATTCAGACATTAGAGAAACACTGCTTGGGCTTGCCTGTGAAGCATCGGAAAACTTGGGCGAGTTCAGCTTCCGTGCAATGATAACCGGATCAGGAGGTTTAAGCCTAGCTAGTTGGGTGGGATTGCCTTTTGTGCAAGAAGTTATAGCCGTTTCAGATAGCATAGAAAAATTTGCCCCTCAAACGAACGTAGCTATAGAAATCGGCGGCGAAGATGCTAAAATAATCTACTTCACCAGCACAATAGAGCAGCGCATGAACGGCATTTGTGCCGGGGGGACAGGCTCTTTTATAGATCAGATGGCGGCACTTTTGAGTACAGATGCCGCTGGCTTAAATGAACTGGCAAAATCATATCAAGTGATTTATCCTATTGCCGCAAGATGCGGGGTTTTTGCCAAAAGTGATTTACAGCCGCTTATTAATGAAGGAACTTCCCGATCTGACCTTGCTGTGTCAATTTTTCAATCCATAGTAAGTCAAATAATAAGCGGGCTTGCATGTGGTAAGCCGATACGAGGCAATATTGCCTTTTTGGGCGGACCTCTTCATTTTCTACCGGAGCTTCGGGCACGTTTTGTTGATGTGTTGGGTTTAACTGATGAACAAACTATTACTCCGGAACGTTCGCATCTTTTTGCGGCAATAGGTGCGGCGATCAGAGCCGAGACAGAAGGCACAGAAATGAATATTGCGGCACTTATAAGCAATTTGAAAAAACATCAAGAGCTAATGTTTGAAATTTCTCGCCTTGCGCCGCTGTTCACAAGTCAAGAAGAATTTTCTGCTTTTCGTGAACGACACAGCAAGCATATTGTACCAAAGGCAAACTTAGATTCATATGAAGGAGACTGCTTTTTTGGGCTTGATGCTGGTTCAACCACCACAAAGGCTGTTCTTATTGGAGAAAAAGGCGAGGTTATACACACTTTTTATGAAAGCAACGAAGGCAATCCTCTGAAAGTGGCACGAAAGGCTTTAACAGAAATTTACGAAAAGCTGCCTAAAACAGCAAAAATTAGACATTCTTGCACAACAGGTTATGGTGAAAGTTTAATGAAAGCTGCCCTTGGTGCTGATATTGGCGAAGTTGAAACAGTGGCGCATTACCGAGCAGCGGCGTTTTTTAACCCTGATGTTGACTTTATACTTGACATAGGCGGGCAGGATATGAAATGCCTCCGCATAAAAGATGGAGTTATTAACTCGGTTTTGCTAAACGAAGCGTGCTCTGCGGGCTGTGGTTCGTTTTTAGAAACATTTGCAAGATCGCTTAACCAGACTATAGGCATTTTTTCCAAACAGTCACTATTTGCAAAAAACCCTGTAGATTTAGGCTCTCGCTGTACAGTGTTCATGAATTCTCGTGTAAAGCAGGCACAAAAGGAAGGTGCGGCGGTTGAAGATATTTCTGCAGGTCTTGCATATTCAGTAATAAAAAATGCCCTGCAAAAGGTAATTAAAATTACAGATCCGGCTCAAATGGGCAAACATATAGTAGTCCAAGGCGGCACTTTTTATAATGAAGCAGTTTTGCGTGCATTTGAAATTATAAGCGAAAGAGAAGCAATACGCCCGGATATCGCAGGTTTGATGGGTGCATTTGGTGCGGCACTTTTAGCAAGAGAACGATTCCAATCGAATATGGAAACTTCTTTGTTAAGCAAAGAAGCACTAGAGGCCCTCGAAATAAAAGCAACGCATACCCGCTGTAAGCTTTGTGAAAACAATTGCTTACTCACAATAAATAAATTTAACCATGGACAGTTTATTTCCGGTAACAGATGCGAACGAGGGCTTGGCAAAACGGCTTCTAATGAAAATATGCCTAATTTATATGCGGCAAAATATAAACGAGTTTTTGGATACACTTCTTTAGGCATTAAAAATGCGCCAAGAGGTGTCGTAGGCATTCCACGAGTTTTAAACATGTATGAAAATTACCCGTTATGGCACACTTTCTTTACTTCACTTGGATTTAGAGTAGAGCTGTCCCCTCGTTCATCACGTAAAGTATATGAATCAGGCATAGAATCAATTCCCAGTGAATCAGAATGTTATCCAGCAAAAATAACACACGGGCATATAATGGAGCTTGTTAATTCCGGCGTGAAATATATATTCTACCCTAGCATTCCTTACGAAAAAGAGCAAACAGAAGGAGCAGACCAGAACTATAACTGCCCGATAGTAACTTCATATCCGGAAAATATCAAGAATAACGTAGAAGAGCTTGAGGAACAAAACATCCGTTTTCACAACCCGTTTTTGAACCTGAATGACTCAATAATCGGTCTACAGAAACGGATGATCGAAGAATTCCCGGAAATACCTGCCTCTGAGATAAAAAATGCACTTGAATCAGCACTAAAAGAGCAGGAAAAATACCGTCAAGATGTTAGGCAGATGGGTGAAGAAGCGATAAAGTATATTGAAGAAAATTCGCTGACAGCAGTTGTGCTTGCGGGGCGGCCTTATCATATTGATCCTGAAATTAATCACGGTATTCCGGAACTGATAACATCTTACGGATTCGCCGTTTTAAGTGAAGATTCCGTTTCACATTTAGGAACTATAGAACGCCCGCTTGGAGTCCGTGATCAATGGACTTATCATTCACGAGTATATGCCGCCGCCCATTGGGTAAGAGGGCGCACAGATGTTGAATTTATCGGGTTAAATTCATTTGGATGCGGATTAGATGCTGTCGCTACTGACGAGGTTCAAGAAATATTGGAAGCGGCGGGCAAAATATTTACTTTGCTAAAAATAGACGAAATTTCTAGCCTCGGTTCAGTGCGTATAAGAATACGCTCCTTATTTGCTGCACTTTCCGAGCGCAAAGCCGGTGGAATATCTATTAAAAAACCAACTCCCCGCAAACCTCGAATAGTTTTCACAAAGAAGATGAAACAAGACCATACAATCATTTGTCCGCAAATGACCCCTCTGCATTTTGATATTTTAAAGGATGCCTTTGAATCATGCGGATACAAAGTTGCAATTATGCCTGCGATGGACAAAGAATGCATCGAAATGGGACTAAAATATGTAAATAACGATGCTTGTTACCCGGCACTTATTGCAGTTGGGCAAATAATGAAAGCATTGTTCTCCGGTGAATATGATATTAACAAGGTTTCTGTCATAATGAGTCAAACCGGCGGCGGCTGCCGTGCGTCCAACTACATAGCATTCATACGCAAAGCGTTAGCTAGAGCAGGTATGGAACATATTCCGGTTATATCTTTAAGTGCTTTAGGGCTTGAGAAAAATCCCGGGCTATCTTTTACGCCAACATTAATCAACAGGGCTATGCAAAGTTTAATTTATGGCGATTTATTATCCCGTGTACTGCACCGCACACGCCCATATGAAGTTACGCACGGTGCGGCTAATTCTCTTTGTGAAACATGGGTTAATAAATGTAGAGCTGCTGTGCAAAACGGTAAGCGCAGTGAATTTAAAAGAAATATTCATGCGATAGTTAATGACTTTGATAATCTGCCGCTAAAAGATATAACGCTTCATAAAGTTGCTGTTGTCGGCGAAATTCTTGTAAAATATCACCCAACTGCAAACAATGACATAGTAACCCAACTTGAAAATGAAGGTGTTGAAGTCATTTTATCTGATCTTTTGGATTTCGTGCTTTATACCGCCTACACAAATAACTTTAAAGAACGATATCTCGGCGGTTCAAAAAAGGCTAAATACATAGGCAACTTAGTTGTAAGCATAATAGAAATGTACCGCAAGCACATGCGAGAAGCACTGAGCAAAAGCAAGCGATTTGCCCCGCCTTTACCAATTGAAGAGATGAGCAAACTTGCAGAGCCTATAGTGTCGCTAGGCAACATGACCGGCGAAGGTTGGCTTTTAACAGCTGAAATGGTAGAATTAATCAACCATGGCGTAAACAATATAATATGCACTCAGCCATTTGCATGTATGCCTAATCACGTAACGGGCAAAGGCATAATCAAAGCTCTTAGCAATCGTTATCCTAATGCAAATATAGTCGCAGTGGACTATGACCCAGGTGCGAGCGAGGTAAATCAGCTAAATCGTATAAAGTTGATGCTTAGTGCGGCAAAGCGGAATGCGGAGAAAAATAATACTAAACACTAAAGAACAAATGGAGGTAACTCATGGACGAATATAATACAGATTTGCAAAATGATCTTGTATGCGATAAATGCAAGAAATATGAAAGTTCTATACAATGATAAAAGCCCGATATACCAAGAGGTATATCGGGCTTTTATCATTGTGTTAACTATCTCAGTAACAATCTTAACCTATTACCGCAATAACATCACCCGGTGCAACAGTCGCCCCTTCTGAAGCCGGGAACGCTTTTAATACACCATCAACCGGAGAAACGATATCGTTTTCCATTTTCATAGCTTCCAAAATGACGATAACATCATTCTTTTTAACAGCCGCACCAACGGCAACTTTATGCTTGATTATTGTACCATTCATTGGTGCTTTTACTGCTTGATCCCCCGTTGAAACAGTAACAGGTGCTGCGGCTTTAGGTGCAGCCGACGGTGCTGGAGCGGCTGCTTTTGGAGCAACCGGCGCAGGTGCTGATACAGGTGCTGCTGCAACTGGGGCAGCTCCTTTAATTTCTTCAACTTGAACATCATACGACTTGCCATTAACGGATATTTTAAACTCTTTCATATCATATCACCTTTCTGTATCATCTAATTCAACTAACCCATGTAACCCACTTAGCCCATGAACCCTTGTGTTATTTAATAACTTTCTAAACTCGAACATTTCTCATACGAGAATACTGTACCCACGGGCTGTTTTGTTCCCCTACTCTTAAAGAGCGTACAACTGTACTTGATTCTGAGATAGACGCAATCCGGAATCCTGAACCCATATACGATGCAACAGCCGCTGAGATAACAGCAACAATTTCGTCATCATCAATGCTTTCGACTTGAGAAGCGTTTTCAACAGATACATTGATATCATCAGGTTTATTTTCAGCTTTTTTCTTAAAAAACGACATAAGCTCTTCTCTCCTCTCTAAACAGGCATGTTGCCATGTTTTTTGCGAGGACGAAGCTCACTTTTTGTTTGAAGCATCTCAATTGCCGCTGCTATACGCTTTCTCGAAAATTGAGGCTCAATAACATCATCAACAAATCCGCGAGCCGCCGCCTTATATGGATTGGCAAATTTATCTTTATATTCTTCAATTTTTTCCTGGCGTTTTTCCTGCGGGTTTTCAGCAGTTTCGATATCTTTTTTGAAAATAATATTAGCCGCACCGTCAGGTCCCATAACTGCAATTTGTGCTGAAGGCCATGCGATAACTTGATCCGCACCCAAATCTTTTGAACACATTGCAAGATATGCCCCGCCATATGCTTTGCGCACTATTACGGTTATTTTAGGAACGGTTGCATCTGAATACGCATACAGCATTTTTGCACCATGGCGGATTATACCGCCATATTCTTGATTAACACCCGGCAAAAAGCCCGGAACATCAACAAATGTAAGTATTGGGATATTAAATGAATCACAGAAAGAAATATGTTTTGCCGCTTTGTCAGATGCATTTATATCAAGACATCCTGCAAGCTCTTTTGGCTGATTAGCAAGTATACCAACCGTACGACCTCCGATTCTTGCAAAACCTACAAGCATATTTTTTGCATAATATGGCTGAATTTCAAAGAAATCGCCATTATCAACTATCAACTCAATGAGCTCTTTCATATCGTAAGGCTTATTAGGATTATCGGGGATAATCTCGTTAAGCCGTTCTTCAACACGATTAAGGTCGTCATTTGAAGCATAAACAGGGGTATCTTCCAAGTTGTTAAGCGGAAGGAACGAAATAAGCCGTCTGATTTGTTCAATACATTCAGTCTCGTTTGCGCTCATAAAATGTGCAACACCACTTGTCTCATTATGTGTCATTGCGCCGCCGAGTTGCTCTTGTGAAACATCTTCGCCTGTAACTGTTTTGATTACTTGCGGACCGGTAATGAACATATTGGAAGTTTTATCCACCATAAATATGAAATCCGTAAGAGCAGGCGAATAGACAGCACCTCCTGCACAAGGTCCCATAATTACAGAAATTTGAGGAACGACGCCTGATGCTAACGTATTTCTGTAGAAAATTTGACCATAGCCTGAAAGAGCATCAACACCTTCTTGTATTCTTGCACCGCCGGAGTCGTTAATCCCTATAACAGGAGCACCCATTTTCATTGCCAAGTCCATAACTTTGCATATTTTCTTAGCATGCATTTCTCCAAGCGAACCGCCTATTACAGTGAAGTCTTGAGCGTATACGTAAATAAGCCGCCCGTCAATTGAGCCATAACCCGTCACGACACCTTCACCGGGCGCAACCGTTTTTTCCATTCCAAAATCAGAACAGCGATGCTCAACAAACGCATCAATCTCGATAAAGCTTCCTTCATCGAGAAGTGCGTTGATTCTTTCACGAGCAGTCATTTTACCGCCCTTATGCTGCTTTGCAATTTTTTCGATCCCGCCTCCTGCTAAAACGGCTTCGCGCTTTGCGTAAAGCTTGTTAAGCTGTGTATCCATAGAGACATTAACCCCTTTCACAAAGTTCTATTAAAACACCTTTAGTGCTTTTTGGATGCAAGAAAGCTATCTTTGCTCCTCCGGCACCATAGCGTGGTTTTTCATCTATAAGCTGCATTCCTTTTTGACGCATTTCTTCAAGAGCCTCTTCAATGTTATCAACACGGAATGCAATATGTTGAACACCTTCGCCTTTTTTCTCAATAAATTTAGCTATAGGTCCATCGGGTGAAGTTGATTCTAAAAGCTCTACTTCCGTATCACCTATCGGTAAAAACGCAACCTTGACTTTTTGCTCTTCAACAACTTCGGTATTAATACATTCAAGCCCTAAAACCTCTTCATACAGCTTTAGCGTTTCATCAAGATTTGCGACCGCAATACCAATATGATCGACTTTTTTTACCATGTCTTATCTTACTCCCCGCTATAATTTATTTAAAATATCCTCCGCAACTGTGAACGGATCTGATTCTTTTTTACTCATTTTATCCGCATAATCATCCATCAGACCTGTTTCAGCGGCGACTTTATTAACCTTCTTAACGAAGATGCTTGTCAAAATATTTTCGACTTCAATTTTTAAATTTCTTTTGCGGCGTTTTTGCAATTTTCCGCTTTCTTTCATATTATAAAACAATTTGTCTGCTTCTTCAAGCATTTCCGAAACACCTTCGCCTGTTTGTGCGATAGTTTTAAGAACCGGAGGACGGACTTCCGAACTGTCTCTAAGATCAAGCATCATGTTAAGCTCAGTATACAGACGTTCAACGCCTTCACGGTCGCATTTGTTTATTGTAAAAATATCGCCTATTTCCATTATTCCTGCCTTAATAGACTGGATATCATCACCCATACCCGGAATTAAGACGATACAGACGAGGTCGGCAAGCTTAATTATGTCAACTTCCGACTGCCCTACCCCAACGGTCTCAATAAATATGTAATCGCAGCCGTAAGCATCAAGTACCCTAACGGCAGACATTGTAGCCTTTGCAAGGCCACCAAGTTGACCTCTTGTGCCCATACTGCGGATGAAAACTCCGGGGTCTGTGCTTATTTCTTGCATACGAACTCTATCGCCCAAAATTGCGCCGCCGGTAAAAGGACTTGTTGGGTCAACCGCTACTATTCCAACAGTTTTCCCTTGATGCCTTGCTGCTTTTGCAAGTTTGTCCGTCAACGTACTTTTACCCGAACCCGGAGGACCTGTTATGCCAATAATTTTGGCATTTCCGGTATGCTTAAACAACTTCTTCAACATAGAAACAGATTCCGGATTTTCGTTTTCCACAAGAGTTATTGCCCTTGATGTAAGACGAACGTCCTTGTTTAAAACGCCATCAAGAAGTTTTTGAAAATCAATATCCATTAGACATTTTCCTTAATAAACGTTATTATGTCCTCAGTGCTTGTTCCGGGTGTGAACACTTCTTTAATGCCGTTTTCTTTAAGGAACGGAATATCATCCTCCGGAATAACTCCGCCGCCAAGCACTAAAATATCACTAGCATCTTTTTGTTTTAAAAGCTCGGTTACTTTAGGGAAAAGATGGTTATGAGCACCTGACAAAATGCTCATACACAAAACCTGAACATCTTCTTGAACAGCAGCAGCAACGATCTGTTCCGGAGTTTGGCGTAAGCCTGTGTATATTACCTCCATTCCTGCATCTCTAAGTGCACGAGCGACAACTTTTGCCCCTCTGTCATGCCCGTCAAGACCGGGTTTTGCTACCAAAACTCTGATAGTATCTACCATTTTTTTCTTCCTTTCTGAGTAAAATCTGTTATATAAGCCCATCAATGTTTGTTTAAACGCTAAAGGGCGGGTTGTCTTATCAAAATACCAAATAATCCTGCACGGCTAAAATATAATGCGAAAAAGATACTCCATCAAGCTCAAGGGTTGCTAAACCAACACTTAGACCCTCGTCAATTGCATATACCGCAATAATATCTTCAAAAATTTGTGCTAACACTTCAAGATCAATTTCCCCATGCGCTCTAGGCACTTCACCGTTTAACCATTTTACACCGTATTCGAAAGCAACTGTTGTGTACAACATGCTGGTTGGAATTGGCCATGTCGATAATCTGCCAGATGCACCTCTTCTAGCTATCTCGCTTCGTACTTCGTCTATTACTTCATGAAGATCACGCAAACGGAAAATGGGGTTGCCGTATTCGTCATATTCACCCGTAAAGGTATGGCTAGTTATGCCCAAAGCAGTTGGGAATCCATGATAAGGAGAAGGGCAGCAAGGTTGCGGGTAAATAGCGCCTGTTGCAACGACTTGTTCAATCATTGTAATTTGCATACCGCAATTTGTCCCAAAGAATGCTGTATTCACACCAAATTCTTCCACTCGCCTAGGCACATCATGCATGTGGCTCATTGACATCATAGGCATTCCGCCGTCTCCCATCGGATCAGGAGCTTCAAGCTCAACAAACTTAATACCATTCGCTTCCGCAGTCTCTTTCATAACATCACGCCGCATCGCCAAAAGCGGTACTGCCATATGCCTTGGGAAAGAATAATGCACAATTGTTTCAGCACCCATAGCAATAGCTTGATGAACAAATTTATAACCTATTAATGTGTCATTCGTATTAAAAAGCAAATTTGCTCTTTCAGCAACTTCTTCCACAGCTTCAACAGGCTGAGCATATACTATGAAAATATCATCTCCTCGCAATTCACGAACACTATCAACAGCCGCATTTGTGTTAATAACTGCTTGGTTTATAATCAAAACGCCAACTTCCGGATCAGAGACAATTTCTTCAAGAATTTGAATCATCATATCGCCTTCTTGCCCAAACATAATAGGCCAAGTTCGATGGATGGCTTTATCCTCTCCAAATCTTGCTACAAGGTTTTCAGCTGAGCGATATTCTTCTTCGTTTTGGTCAACAGTGTTGGTTACTATTGCAACCTTCCAAGGAATTACAAGATCTGGTTCGACAGGAAGTTCCGGCTCAGGCTGTACAACAAGCGTCTCTACAACCGGACTGACATAAGGTTCGTTAATCCCACCGCAAGCAGAAATCCCGAACAATAATACGCTGAAAATTAACAAACAGATTATTTTTTTACACATCCTGATATCCCCCTTTTAACCCGCTTTGGAAGGAACGTTAATATACCAAAAAGCCCATTAAAAACAAAATATGGTTTGGGAAATTCACACCATCTGCCGTAAACAGCGTACCATTTACACCCAGACCGTACTCACCTGTGTATCTATAAATATAGTTATTCATAATCTGAGATAAAACCTCAAGATCAACATTTTCGTCTGAAACTTCTCCGTTTAACAACATAAAGCCATATTCAACTGCAGCATATAAAAACATATCTTGAGCTGATACAGGCCATGTTGATACTCTTCCTAACATGTTATGCGATGCAATATATTTTCTTGTTTCCTCAATAATAAATCTCAAATTGTCTCTATGAAAAAATTGTGCATTATCTACTGATGCTATTTCGCTAAGACTTGGTATAAACAGCTCGGATGCAATAAACTGCGGAGAAGGAGTTCCATGAAATCTATTAAATGATGATGGGTAAATTGTACCCCTTGCAACAGACTCCCACAGAAGCCGATCATCAGATAATCCAAAGAATGCTGTGTTTATTCCAAGCGTTTCCACAAGACCGGGCACTGTGTCTTGAATATACTGATTTAGATCAGACATACATCCAATTCCTGCGTATCTGACTTCAACAATGTTAAGACCTATTTCCTTTGCTCTTATGCGTATCCTGTCAACTTCCTCTATATGTTCACTCCCCCAATTCGTTTCAGGAAAATCATCAGGTTCAAAGCCATATTCAAGCTCATGATCATATACGAACGCAACGAAATTTTCTGCGCCTAAACTTTTGGCTTGTTCAATAATCGAATATAGCAGTTCATTTCTATTGACATCAAAAATTAAGTCTGCCCTTGAATTCAGATGGAAATTATTGCCGGTATCTGATAGAAATATCACAAAAATATCACTTCGCTGCAATTGAACACCCGAAATAAAATAGTAAAAAAGCTCACTATCAACGGTGTGTGTTATCAAAATTTTTATCTCATCGTTAGCAATAATTTCATCAACTACTGATGCGACTATTTCTCGAGGAGGACGTTCAAACCTACCAATCTCTTGTGAAGGGAACGTAAAATGAATTAAAGAATCCTCTCCATATTTGTCGAGAAGTTGCCTAGCCGCAAAGCTTCTTTCTAGAGACAACGCCATAGGACCACCCATAGGCGTAGCAATCGCAATTTTACCGGGCAATTGCCCGGTAAAATCAATCTCTTCAACTATGTCTATGTCTGATTCCTGTTCAGGTTGATAAATATCCTCGTATTCAATTGGAGAATCTTGGCTATCAAAAATTACACAGCCAGTAACTCCGAAAGCCAGGGTAAAAATCAAAAACAAGCAAATAAGTTTCTTAAACAAACTAAAGCACCTCGTCAATTACAACGTCGCCGTTGCAACATACTCCCCAAACTCATCTCTGAGCACTTGACAAATTTCACCAAGGGTTGCGTAACATTTGACCGCATCAAGTATAAGCGGCATCAAGTTCGATTTCGGGTCATTTGCAGCTTTACGCAGTTTATTAAGAGAATCGTTCACCGCACTATTATCCCTATCTGATTTAAGCGAGCTGATTTTCTCTTTTTGCCTAACTTCAACAGCAGGATCAACACGGAGAAGACCTTTCGGGGGCTCTTCATTTACTTTAAACTGGTTAACCCCAACTACTATACGGCTCTTAGACTCAATATCTTTTTGGTATCTGTATGCGCTGTCCATTATCTCCTGTTGGATATAACCACGTTCAATCGCCTTTGGTGCGCCGCCTATTTTATCAATTTTTTCGATATAGTCTTCTGCCTGTTTTACAATTTTATCTGTCATAGACTCAATATAATACGAGCCTGCAAGCGGGTCAACTGTTTCAGCTACGCCGCTTTCATGAGCAACTATCTGTTGAGTTCTAAGTGCTATACGCACGGAATCCTCCGTTGGAAGGGCAAGAGCCTCGTCGCGTGAATTAGTATGAAGCGACTGTGTTCCGCCTAAAACAGCAGCAAGAGTTTGAATCGCAACACGGATAATGTTATTATCCGGCTGTTGTGCGGTAAGAGTACAACCAGCTGTTTGCGTATGGAATTTAAGCATAAGAGACTTAGGGCTTTTTGCCCCAAAACGCTCTTTCATAATTTTAGCCCAAAGCTTCCTTGCTGCACGGAATTTCGCTACTTCTTCTAAAAGGTCATTATGTGAGTTAAAGAAGAATGAAAGCCTTGGCGCAAAATCATCAACATCAAGTCCTGCATCAAGGGCGGCTTGAACATATGCAATACCATCTGCCAAAGTAAACGCAACTTCCTGCGCTGCTGACGAACCCGCTTCTCTTATGTGGTAGCCGCTAATACTGATTGTGTTCCATTGAGGAACTTCTTTAGCACAATATTCGAAAATATTAGTGATTAGGCGCATAGACGGCTCAGGCGGGAAAATATATGTCCCTCGAGCAATATATTCTTTTAAAATGTCGTTTTGTATCGTCCCTCTTAACTTATCCGGAGTAACTCCCTGTTTTTCAGCAACCGCTATGTACATTGCTAAAAGCACAGCAGCAGGTGCGTTAATCGTCATAGACGTTGAAACTTTATCGAGAGGAATTCCATTAAAAAGTATTTCCATATCACGCAAGGAATCGATAGCAACACCTACTTTACCAACCTCGCCCTCGGAAAGTGCATGGTCAGAATCGTAGCCTATTTGCGTTGGAAGGTCAAATGCAACAGATAGCCCCATAGAACCTTGTTCAATAAGAAACTTATAACGCTCGTTTGATTCTTCGGCGGTCGCAAATCCCGCATATTGGCGCATTGTCCAAAGTCTTCCCCTGTACATGGTTGACTGTACGCCTCTTGTAAAAGGATATTCCCCGGGAAAACCTATATCATCAATGTAATCTATATGTTCTACATCTTTAGGGGTATAAAGCCGTTCTACATGTTCACCTGAACCCGTTACAAAATTTTCTTTTCTTTCCGGGTTTTTTGTTGTTTCTTTAGCGACTTTTTCACCAAATGCATTAAGCCTATCATCAAGATTGCTCAATATTATCATTCCTTTCAAGCTAAGAGATTTTTTTATTATCTCCCCATTACAGTATCCGCAAATTCAAATCCTTTGTATAATGCCTTTTCATTAAGCTCTTCTGTTCCCTTGGGAACCCTTTCCAAAAGAGCCTTAATGACTGATTCTTGAGAAACAACGCCGGTACATCCGACGATAAACCCAAGAGCTATAGTATTAGCAACCATAGGTCTGAATTCTTTTGCGGCAGTTTCTATAATTGGTGCGGTAAGTGCTTTTTTCCCTTCCGGTATTTCTATTGATGAATCTGCCATAACTGTTATATCTTCATTGGCATTTTCACCATAAGCCCTATACGCTTCCTTCGTTAAGCAGAGAACATAGTTAGGAATAGTCGCTTTTGGATAATCGATGAAAGAATCTGAAATAACAACTTCCGCTTTTGATGCTCCGCCGCGGGCTTCAGGACCGTAGCTTTGCGACTGTATTGCATTTTTTCCATCATATAAGGCAGCAGAGGCAAGCACTATTCCTGCTGTTATAATTCCTTGACCGCCGGAACCGCTAAGTCTAAATTCAATACGTTCGGACATTATTTCTTACCTCCCGCTTTTTCTATTACCGCTTCATAACTTTCACAATATTCGCTGTCTGTTACATTCACAAATTCGCCTAAATAAATTTTATCCGGGTCTTCCTTTGTTCCCGGCTTCCATAATACGCCTCTGTCTTTGTACCATCTAAGCATTTGAGGAGCATTACCTATTTTATTCCTTCTTCCAAAATATGTAGGGCATTGTGTCAAAACCTCTATAACCGAAAACCCTTTGTTTTTAATACCGTTTTCGATGCATTTTTTAAGCAGCGAAACATGATAAGAAGTCGCCCTTGCAACATAAGTTGCGCCTGATGCTTCCGCAAGCTTACAAATATCAAATGTTCTGTCGATGTTACCGTAAGGTGCAGTTGTGGCTAAAGCACCTGTCGGCGTCAAAGGTGAATATTGACCGCTTGTCATTCCATATATATTGTTGTTCATAATAACGAGTGTTAAATCAATGTTTCTTCTTGCTGCGTGGATGAAGTGATTACCCCCGATAGCAGTTGCATCGCCATCGCCGGAAACCACTAACACTTCAAGTTCCGGGTTTGCAAACTTTAGCCCGGTAGCAAAAGGTAAAGCCCTGCCATGTGTTGTGTGAAGAGTACAACAATCTAAATAGCCTGACCCCCTTGAAGAGCATCCGATTCCTGAAACAACGGAAGTTTTATCTTTGTTAAGTTTAAGGTCTTCTGCTGCTCTTGCCATTGCGTTTATAACTGTGCCGTTACCGCAGCCTGCACACCAAATATGCGGGAATCTATGTGTTCTTAAATAATTCAACCAACTGCTCATTGTTTTATCACCGCCATCGCTTTATTATACATTTCTTCGGTTTTAAAAAGTTCGCCCGTTACTTTTTCAAGCAAAGTAACAGTTGAATCGCCTTTAACAATTCGCTCAACTTCGTACACAAGCTGCCCCATGTTCATTTCCGGAACAATGATTTTATGTATTCTAGATGAAAGTGCTTTTAAAGCTTTTTCAGGGAACGGCCAGACAGTTTTTGGAATTAAAAGCCCCGCTTTAACACCTTCACTGCGCATTTGCTTTACAACATAAAGTGCTGTACGTGCAACGGAGCCGCAAGCTACAAATAGAACTTCCGCATCATCTGTAAAATGTTCTGCTGATTCTACGATTTCATCATTACATTTATCAACTTTAGCACATATATGTCTAATCATTTCGTCATTTCTTAAAGGATTGTTTGAAGGGAAGCCCATTTCATCATGCGCAAGACCTGTCACATGAAAACGAAAACCGCTTCCAAACGCAGCAAGAGGCGCAATTTCCTCACCATCTGTTACTTTAAATGGAAGGTATGACTTGCCCCATTCTGGTTTTTTGCGGTCTATAATTTCTACTTCTTCTGGTATTTCAACACCTGCTCGCATATGTGCAATAACTTCATCAGTCATTACTAGTACAGGCGTTCTGAACTTTTCTGCCATATTAAAAGCTTTGATAGTATATTCGTACATCTCTCTAACAGATGAAGGATAGTAACATATTACAGGATGATCTCCATGAGTTCCCCATTTTGCTTGCATTAAATAACCTTGTGCTGGGGAAGTCGGAAGCCCTGTAGATGGTCCCATACGCATTATGTTAACAACAACTAAAGGTATTTCAGCGATACACGCATATCCCAAGTTTTCTTGTTTAAGCGAAAAACCGGGACCGGATGTAGCAGTCATTGACTTAAGTCCTGCAAGCGAACCGCCGATTGCACAAGCAATACCGGCAATTTCGTCTTCCATTTGAATAAATTTTCCACCGTGCTTTGGTAAAAGCTCGGCTGCTTTTTCAGCTATTTCAGATGACGGTGTAATTGGATATCCGGCATAAAATTTCATACCGGCGCGTATTGCGCCTAAAACGCAAGCCTCGTTGCCCTGCAAAAGAATCTTGTTTTTTTCAGCCATAATAATCACTTATCCTCCTTGCTGGCAATTATAGCAAAATCAGGGCACATATGTTCACATATTTTACAGAAAATACAAGCCCCCTCGTTAATCGCATTTGCTTTTCCATTTTTCATTTCAAGTACATTTTTCGGGCAGAATTCTGAGCAAATGGCGCAGCCTTTGCACCAAGCTTCGTTAATTGATAACTTACCCATTTTGCAAATACACCTCACATATTATTATAAAGATTTTTAAAATTAAACCTTTTTCATTGCAGTTCATTATAGCATATATTTTCATTTTTTGGGGAGTTTTAAATATATTTTTTTTAACTATATCATTATCCCCTGTTCGCACATTTGAGCAGATCAAAAACCCAAAAAATTAGGATTTTTAATCTGCTCAATATATGGAGATCTGATTGCTAAAATTACCCTTGCAATACAATGTACAACACGCCTAAAGCAGCTAAAAATTCGCTTCTTCATGTATCGGAAAGAAGTCCGACGGCGTTAGCCGCTTTTGCCGTAGGCAAAAGTACTGAATTATTTTCGGTCTTGGTGTACGGCTAGTACGACCTGTGACCTCAAATTTCGAATAAACGAATTTTTAGCGGCTTTAGGTCGGAGAGTTTTGAGTCGGAAATTTTTATTCCTGCCACGAAAAGAGACCGCAGCCTTACCAATGTAAGGCAAGGG
>Ga0123352_10006868_pt1 | contig 17511 bp, 5 predicted proteins | sample TergutLab28metaG_FD_89700 | JGI IMG/M metagenome (GOLD analysis project Ga0123352, IMG submission 89700) | Labiotermes labralis P1 segment gut microbial communities from Petit-Saut dam, French Guiana - Lab288 P1 | ecosystem: Host-associated > Arthropoda: Insects > Digestive system > Gut ... | reverse complement strand
CATATGATTAAGATAAAGTGTCAGGGTGAATATAATTATCTGATTCAGAAGAAAAAATTTATAAATGTGATGTATCAAACATGTTAGTTAATCTATATAGTTTTAAGTCAAATTCGCAGGCCAGCAGTATATGCTTATAGATATAAAGTAAATGTTTAACAGAGAATCATTCATTTTAATTATGAATCATAATTGAAATATTCTTCTACGGAGTAGAATGAGTTTACTTGAAAAATGTTCTTAAAGCTGGTTTGAAGCGTTTAACATCAACATTGCACATATCTACATCTCTACCATAAGACTAAGCTAAAAAGTATAGGCAAGTGATACTGGAATAACCCTAATGACATCACCCAAAAGTTGTAGTCTTCTAACTTCTTCTCTATCACTTCTGAAAGTAATGGAGAATGATGGGCAAATTTGCAAATACAGATGGACAAAACTGAAATTTCCTTTTATTTAGCCACATAATTGCAGCTGCAGAAGACTGGGCTAAGGTCAAGTCCCAGCAATCAATGCTTCATTCAGTATGTTCTCTCGTTTCCTTGAAAGAACATTAATTCCACCACAGGGTGCACTGCAGTATAAAAAGTAGGTCACATTTCAATATGTGTTCTACATGTTTATTATAAAAATCAGTCAGCAGCAGAGATCATTTTTGGGCTGCCTCCAAGGAAGACTTTCTAGTTTTCCTCTACTTTCAGCCATTAGTTGGTTCCTCCTAGACTGACTACCACACCAGAAATGCTTGGCTTGGGATTACTGCCAACTGAACACGAAAACATACATTGCAATGTAAAGGTTGTCCAAATTGACTGTGGCTGGAATATCTACCAAAATGATTCCCAACATTCAAGTTTTCACCATACCAACTATTTCATCTGCACTGATGATCTAAATACAGGTTTCAAAGTATCTAATTAAATATTCACAAGACATAAATAATTTGTTGATGATGATATGACACAACATTTTTTAGTAATATCAAAGAAGCCTAAAGCAGACTAACTGGTAGAATTTTTGGAACCCTCTAATTTTAAAATCATGATGGCAACAGGGAATTTCCCAATTGTATGTAGGAAAGCATAGGAGTTCAAATTCTGTCATTATGCTGTTCTCATATAGCCAGTCACTTTCATAGTCTACAGACATTTACAAAAGCTGCAGTGAATAAAGTAGTGACATGTAGATATGTTCGGTTGCAACTGCAGCCATGTTTGGGTATGTAAAGTTACCTCTAGGTAACTGTGATGCTTATCCTACGTATCTAGTCATTTTTCAAGAATTTTTCAAGTTTATGGCATGACTATTAAAACAACATACAAAGTATCCCTCAAGGGCTGCAATGTATATATGTTTGGATTGGTGGAAGGAGTATTTGTTGAAATATTAGCTAGAGATGATGGAAACTGTTAAATGTTTATGTCAAAATTTCAACAGAGTTGATACTAGTCACATTAATAGTTGTGTTTTTCTGAGCACCACAGTGTCCACTCACACCCCCTCCCTCCTTTTGTGGCAGAGGAATGGCACCCAACTATCCTGACGTGATTTTCATGAGACTCCTTACTTGTTATAGTCAAATGACAGGACAGTCTACAAACACTTCCTCCCACACCCTTCCATTCACTATCATTCCACCATAATCCTTTTCATGCTATAAATCCTACACAATAGGCAGACTGTAAGTAAATAAATGCACTGTTTTCAACATGTCTAGACATATACACACAAACACATATATACTGCAATGAAAGGTCTCTGTAAATACAGTCTATGCTGCATGCACAATACATCAGAGTGTTCTGCCAGTATTTGCAGAAAGTACACGTATTCCAACTGAAACTGCAGCAACATTCCACACCCCTACAAAACACAACAACCAAACATGTTCATAAATGTCATTTAAAAAATTTATTTAAAAGACATGATAGAGCTATTCTCCCTACCTGGACTCTCTGTGTTTTTTTAAAAGGGCACTAACCTTAAGCAGGAGTTGGTAATCGTTGATGCGTTGTATTGGAAGTTTGAGATGTTCGGACAGACTCTTGTCGTCACCAAGCTGTTGGCTATGCTCCTGTAACAAAATTAATGAGGTAATAGCAACATCAAGGCAGCCACATAAAAGCAAAAGAATAATGGGCAAGTGACGTGGTACAATCCCATCATAAACACACCTACTAATTACAAAATTGGTGACCAAAAATGTCTTGATTATTGTGATGGTAACTTCACAACTCTGCTCACAGCTGCAACAAAAGAATTTATGTTGCTAATACATTTTCCTCTAACCCACCCGTCTGGAGTTACATGGTCTTCTCTATCAAACTATAATTCTTAAATCTAATATCACAACAAAGCAATACTCTTCCAGAGGAAATGCTGTCATGACTGTGGTTTTCACTGTTTGCCTCAGCTCCACTTGCCAAATGCTGGGAAAATACACTAAAATGAGCCTTGCTAGCTTCCTTCCCATTTCCTTCTTAATTTGTAACTTCTTTGATAACACACAATTTCACTATTTACAGTCAATACCGAAACAAACCAAAACTCATATCTGATATATTATCCTGAAATTTCTGCAAACCTCTGATGGTTCTGTTTTACTTGTTTATTTTCTTGGTATTTGTTGCTGAGGAAAACATTTAAACAAAATAAAAATGGGTACAACTCTCTCTCTCTCTCTCTCTCTTCGACATATTTATTAATAATAGAAACAAAGATGAGCATAATCAATAACTCCTGCACACTGGACAGATATACTCTGCAAAGAGGTACTATTAACTAACAACCCCACAGGTAAGAGAGAAGAAAACTGAGCAGTTAAAAATCTGAAATCATGCATCACCACAGGCTGTACATAACAGTTATGCCAGTCAAATTTCTGGGAGAGAATATATGGGTGACAGTCCTTGACAGTCAGTGAAAATTACAACACACATTACTGCACTGAACTGTACTTCAAGGAAAATAACAAACTGGTTTGCACATACAGGAGAAAAGCAGCTTCAACAACATATATAAACACAGCACCAACAGAGGCAACAGTGAACAAAAGTCCCGATATAACTATGAATGTACAAGAGCACAATGGACTATGAAACATAAACATGAGTACACAAATAAAATGATATAAACTAATTTTGCTGTATACTGCTCCTATATGAAGCCATTAGATTACAGACAAGTGTTAAACTAGGGCTTGCAATAAGAAATAATTGTCTTTATAATTTACTGATGACATCCTGTAGTGACACATAAACAGCAGACAGGAAGCACAAACTGTCAGTCACGACTTAACAAGTTAACATGTGAAGCTGTAACTGATGGTTTATGCTTCCACACTACAACATATAATTGGTATTTCAATCATTTTAAGGCATAAGGACTGAAAAGTGAAAAAAAAGTAAATAAAAGTGGAAACACAACAGAACGAAGAATATAATTACTTTGATCCAAGAAAGCATGTACATATCATACGATATCACTGATGACAGTTTTGGATAAACCAAACCTGTCTCTGGTGTACTACAACGATGATACAGGATTTCAGTTGGTAAATGTACAGTTTCTTAACAGATTACAATGGGATTCCTGATTACCCGTATTTCATAAACACCAAGTAATGATCTGTGAAGCTATGGCAGATTAAATTTACAATTTACAATTGATACATTTTGCCTAGACTTGTTTGGGTAGCAAATATAATAAGCACAGATCAGACATAGAAAAATATGACATTTTCACTTAGGAAACGCTTGGAAATGGGCAGACCTACTAGGAAATAAGAGAATAAGAATGACATTAAGACAGTTCACAGGGATGCAGATTCTCAGAATGCTATTCATATGAAACGTAGTTAATGTCATGTCGAATGGTGTTGAATCTCTCGGCTGTATTGCCAGAGGGCTAATTACATGATTTAAAATAATAAGCATTCATTTTTAAAATTACAACATGTGATCAAACATGGCGCTAGAGTGAACAGCACTTCTGCTCCCATTTGGGTGGACCCGGTTCAAATCTCGGCCTCCAAATTAGCTATCCTGAAGCTTCTTGTTGTATTATGCCCTTCTTGGCGAATCCCAGAATTTTAACAGGAAACAAGACCACGAACGCTTCCTTCCACATCCCTTCCCTTGCCATTTAACACTGTGTAATCCGAACAATTGACAGGAACTGAAACCATCAATCAGAATTAGATATAATGTGTGACTGACAAATCTGATATCGGTAATGCACCAAAGAAGCGGTAGTTTTTATTAAATAATACGCCAATGTGTTAAGAGTTTATCCGTCATTTTGCAAACACGTGGGACATACCGCCTGAGACGACGATCACAAAAGCTGTCACTGAAATACATCAGCACATGAGTCAAAGACATAATGCCAGGCGCGGAAGACTGCATGACGCGAAAACAGAAATGGCACTGAGTCTATACTACAAGTTCTGTGCCCTGAATCACGCGTTATTTGCGCAACTGCACATCCGTGAATAGCGGGTTTACCGCTAGGATATACATGACAACAATAACGTCATAGCACCCACTGACACTGCAAGAAAACTGCCACAATCCACCACCTTCTAACCAACTCAACAGTCAACATTAAAGCTACAAATTGAATAATTTATAGAAGAATAACATAACAATTTAAGTTATTATAAACACTGTAATTAGGTCAACAAATTTTACCAGAAAGGTCTATGAATAAAAATAAAATGAACCAATAACGAGTTAATATGTAACTGTAATTTTGTAGATATCTTGCCAGTCCTAATCCCATTCCAGTGATCTTCGCATGAATGCAGTCAAATCTGTATATAAAGGATGCTTCGAAAGAAAATGTGGATTTGTGGTGGACACAATGGCACTGGGGCACGTTTATTTCCCAGAACATGGGTTATCACTTGTCAGTATCGTTCTATCAACGTTCCACATTCATTATTTAATTGTTAATTAACTCATCGACACTACATAATCTTAGCAACTGGCAGCGACATTAAATGACACGCTTAAGGAATTAAAAATGACAAACTATGTACTGAAATTAGCAGCAGCCATCAGAGCAATCACCCGGAAGCAGTTACAAAACCTCCTTGTCATATGACACACGGCAAAGGAAAAGGTTTAGAAGTAAGGAGACATTTTCAACACGTGATGTAGGCCTAATGTAATTCACATTCGATGTGCGACTATTTTAAGATTTACAGTAATACAAAATTCATAATTTCACCGCAGAGTTCCGTTTGTAGCACACACTACAACGTTATTGGTTGCACAGCAAAGTGTAGTTTTATTAAAATTTATTAATTAACATCAACAAAGACTCGGTATTTAGGGAACAGTCCTTAAATGTCTATAATTTATAGGAAAATTACAAGTTGCTCCCTAAATACAGTGTATTTGTTGCTTTGAATTACTAACATTCAATACAATGTAACAGATAATATCGACAAATGCACCAGAATTAAAATATACACTTTCACATGCAATCCACTAAGACTCCAACAAGTTTCGATCTTCTTCAAATCATCCTCAGGTTAGTTTACTTCAAACAAGCATGTATAAAACACAGGTGAATTATGAAATAGGTTACAATTTTAGTCATGTAAATCTATTTGATAAGTCATAATTAAAATTGTAGTAATTGTAATCTATTTCATAATTCATACTTAACAATTTAGTCGTTTTCATCTATTTAATCATTCATAATTAAAATTTTAGTCATTTTAATCTATCTTATAATTCATGATTAAAATGTTAGTCATTTTAATCTACTTGATAATTCATCTGTGTTTTATATGCTTGTATGATGTAAACTCCCTGAGGATGATCTGAAGAAAGTCGAAACATCTTGAAGTCTTGGCGCATTAGACGTGAAAGTGTGCACCTTAATGCATGTGCATTTGTTGGTATCTTCCATTAAATTGTTCATCAACGCAGGATATGAATATTACGAAACCCAGTTATAATGTGAATCTCGCCGATCGGATTACAGAATTTTTACTCATTTACATTAAATGGCTGCACAGATAAATTAGAAGGCCCGCAACAAGAAACAGTCAAATGTACTGCATACTATTCAATACTGTGAATTGTGAACTTCCTACTCGAAACATCACACCGCTTTTCTAAATCCCCCGGAGGAACGTAAATGTTACTAGCTGTAGTAGGTTAGCTGCCGCCTATTTCAAACCTTGCTTCTCGTAAAATCACCTTACACGAACTGTACAAAATTAAAATCAGAACTGATGATGTTCATTAAAGTGCATGCCTTTTGGAGCAGCACGTATAAAAGAAACCAAATCTCGTTATTCAGATTAACAGGTGTAACTACCATGCAACCGGCTGTGAAGGCGCCAAATACACACAATCATGCGAATTCACGAACTGCAATTAATAAACATGGTGACACCCTTACAGTATCACAAATAACAACCCACTTAAAATTTAGCGAATATATTTTGTGACATCTCGTACAGAATGTACAAAATTCAAGAAAAGCTTTGGTGTCTAAATCAACGGCCGACTAGAGTACCGGCTTTCTACCTTTGCACCTACCAGCAATTCGCCAGGGCAACAACGTCAGTACTGATAGGCCTAATACTATACGTCACCCTACGTTTCATGTTACAATTGTTTCCGGAACGCACCGATCGAGATAGACACGCCCACAAAATTTCATTTACTGGCAGATTAAAAAAAAACTCCTAAATCCATAAGCATTCCTAAAACTTCATATCTCTTGAAGAACGCGTCTCTTCATTGCTACATCGATTCTTCAGTTCAGATGCAAAATCTCAGAAATACGTAGCTTGTAATGTGTTCAAAAATCCCCTCAGCTAAAGATTGAGTTTGAGTAATTTTGTAGCTTGCTTATCACTCCAATTAATCGAACCGCTGACCTCAGTCTTTATATAAATCTGTGGGTCCCAAACGTCGGGAGGTCATATGGACTGCTTCCTACCTGTTAAATGTAAAAATGTTCAGGATATCCGGAGCTGCTTCCTACACTAAGTCCCACTCGGCAACTACTAAACTGCACAGAAATTCTGGGCGGACCAACGGGAGGCTAAACATAGGTGGTGACGAGTGCCAACAGTGGCTGTCCACCGCACACGAACACATTCAACATATCCCACTTTAACGGCCCACGTTACACAAGCAACGTTCAAAAACACCAAGCAACGGAATCTAAAATGTCGTCCGAAACAGCTTTCGTCTCTGAATGTATTCGGTAGTGTCACTAAGAAACCTATGAGAATTCAGTCAATAAAAGTTGCAAAGAAGAGGGTCATTACTCTTATCTGCGGATCGGTTAACACGGTTACTAACGGCCCAACATGGAGTGATTTCTCGCATCTATCCTAGGAATTAGACTTAAGCCATTAGTAAAGCGACAGTACAACGGAAATAGTACAAATAACACCACCATATACAAAAATCCAACGTTATAAAAATGTATGTGACAGCCTTACCTCAAACAAGACAGGCAATTACGTGTTAACACATTCTGAGTGTGTGTTTGTAGCCTCATGTATCCAGCAGCATGCAACGTGCTTACGCCACACTGTCATCTGTGGCCTGCCCGGCTCTACAGTACTTTCCGCATTATCTCGTAAACGACGCGATTCTCGAAAAAGTTACTGAACATCAAATGTGTTTTGATTTTATTCACTCCAAATTTTGTCCGAAACGTTCGTCATTCTACGAAGAAATGAATGAGATGTGACCATAAATGTGTACTGGTCTTCGTGCAAAGTACCTGTTATTCTTGTCAGATTTCACCGAAGCCTGAAATTCCTCAACAGATTTTCGAAAAATAATCAAATAACAAATTTCATGAAAATCAATCTAGTGGGAGCCGAGTTGTTCCATGCGGTCGGACAGACGGACAGACATGACGAGGCTAATAGTCGCTTTTCGCAATTTTGTGAAGGCGCCTGAAAATCAATTGTCTTTAAATAAGGCAATCGGGAGAACTTGGCCCGAAAAAGGAATGAAGTACCAGAGAAAAGAAGGAAATTAAGAAGATGATGATGATGAAGATAGTGATGATGATAATAATGATGACGATGACATCGACGACATGTAGACAAACTGATCCTTGAGGATTCGTCACGGCAACCCCATTTTATAACTGAACAGGATAATGAGACACAGGCTGATCAAGGAGGACATTCAATTAACCTCAGAACAGATATTCTGCCTCGTCATTTTTATGGAAGAATAATACGATGAGTAAGTGGGATGAGAATAACAAAATTACAATAAGTTTCCATCCAAAAATTTAGTAGCTTGGATCTCATTTCAACTTTCTACAACAGAACAGAACACCACCAATACTGCGATCCTGAACTCAACTCCCTCCAACATAACCAGCTTTCTTTCGTTTTAATATTACCTTGCATGTACTGTTTCGTCATACGATCTACATGCCCGGGCCACCCTTACCTATTCGAGTCCCCCAGTTACGTAGAATTAATCACAGACCCTAATAACCATTCGTAAGTTTTCATAACGAAACAACATGCAAGAAATGTGCAGTAAACTGACACCGAACTCCTCGGCGGGTGTTTATTGGAAGAAGAAGAAATGATATCGGGATTTGAACCTGTGGTCCATTGGAAATGGTACATAGAAAATTAAAATTGTCATTACACAAGAAAAGTGTCTATTCTCAAAAACAGACGCCTAAAACGACGAAAATATTTTATAAAATTAAACCTGTTTACTTACGGATGATCTACAGACACACAAAGCAGGTAAATAATCTCGCTGTGACAGGAAGGAGCTAAGACATTCCCGCGACTATCTGCTGTGGACAACACCGGGACAGAAACTTTAAATAACCCAAGAAGCACCTCCCACTCCGTTCCGATAATTATCAGCGAGGTATGCGACAGTGAAACATAAAACATAATTTTTAATTTCGCCGTCACATGCCACAGACCACAGGATTGGAAGAGCTGGCTATCCTATCCTGAGGTTTGCTTGTTTAGTGGCCCCGTAAGCTGCTGCATGGCTGTGAATTATGCATTGTCAACGATATTAAGTAGGCGCACGTGGTTAATTTTAGAATTCTGCCCACGAATTTACGTGACGGGACCGAAAAATATCAAGCAAACCCTCAATCCGACACCACCACGTCCGGAGTTCCAACCAAGACACAACGGTCTGTAGACTCCTACTGTACAACATATCTCCCGCTAGCGGTAGCCACAAGGGACAATTTCCCTTTACTTTAAAGTTAGCAAGACTGTATTCTTGTACTTATGGTTTATTTACCGACGATGTCGGTTGAGAAACAATGAATTAGAAACTACGGTATATGGTGAAAAAATGTGTCGTGGCCTAATTTGAGGTACTATCCCGGCATTTTGCTTAGGGCCCGAAGGAAATACACGAAAAATCTTTTCAGGCTTTTCGGTGTCCCGGTCGAGCTCGAACCTGGTACCTCCTGAATTCAAGTCACAATTATTAGTTGTAATGTAAGTACTTCAGTGGCCTTTTAACGGGCCGTACATTGCTCCGTCAGAGGTAAAAACTGTGTTACAACACGGCACAGGCTACTGCCCACTTTGTGGAAACCCTTGTAGCAAATTAAAACGTGCGAGATTTCAGGTTATGACAGCAGTGTCAGTGAGTATTCAGGGCTCCTTGGATGTCACGACCTGTCAAATGTTACCAGGTTACTGAACCTTCGTAGGACCTTGGTGCCCCCACCTTCTAAATTCCAAGAGAAATCTCTGCTAATGTGGACTGCTCGGATCCTGAAGCTGGAGGCGGAAAGGTTCTCCAAAAGATCGGTAATTATGTACCAGTCGACACGGTGTCATATCGCAGAAGATTTGGCTCTTAAGCTTCAAACCTCTCACGTCTAACGTGCTGTGAGACATGCGATATGAAAGGTCTTAATGGCCCAAACAAACTGACAATGGGCCAAATAATTCGAGAATTGTTCATAACTTGGCAGCCACAAAAATCAACATACACACATATAAAAATACACATTACGCTTTGCGCATGCACCAAATATAGCTGACAAGACTAATTCACACGCAGGGGTGGACAGACCATGATGATAATTCTATAAAGGTTAGCAAAAATGGTCCGACCAATCAGGCCGCAGAAGTAATAAGGTGGGAAATGGCCACTGTCTTTAGAAAAATGTGTGATAGCATACATGGTATTTCAGTGGTTGGCGCTAGTTCCATATTCAGAGGATTGGTTTTCATTAAACTGACAGATCCTTTTGTTATTTATCATTTTAACATAAGGGGCGACAATTCAATTTTGCCTAGGAGCTTCTGTCTTCAGTATGGCGAGTGTGTACAATAAGATACGTAATGGACATACATCTACGTTACGTGACGGGCCATGTATCTAGGGTATGTGACAGGCACACTTTCAGGACACTTGAAGGGCACACTTCTAGGATAGGAGATGGGCATATATGTAAGAGTAAGTGATAGGCATACATCCGGGGTACGTGAGTTGCTCCTGTCCAGTCCGTAGACGGATTAAACTGTTCGGTGTTTCTGAAGTTTTCTACGCCACAGTCCTTGAGCGACAGATGCCAGACTGAAGTCACTCATGTGTGGTGTGTAGTCTAAAAGAAATACTGCAGGCGCGGGTCTGCGCGCTGTAATTTAGCGTCAATACAGTTCTGCAAGATGCATAAACCACAGGTACTTGGAAGACGCAGATAATGAGCAATTAATTCTCTTGTGTCTGGATTACATACAGCAAACATTTAGCTAACGGAAGAGTACCAACCAACCAACCAATCAATCAATCAATCAGTAAAATGCGCACGGACAGATATCTCTTTCGCCCTATCGCCACCACTCACCGAAAATAATTCGAATGTTCCGGGTTCGAGACGCAGTTAGACCATAATATACAGGAGCGTTATCAACCGGTGGGACGCGCCCCAGTGATGAAATCTGGGAGTCAGAGGAGCAAAACACGGGGTCTCGAAAATATTTCATATTTAAAATTAATACAGCTGCACGGCGAAATCAAGAAAGGATTTTGTTTCTTTTAGTTTCTGGTAAACTAAATGTGCACTCTTTTACAGAACACGTTGGAAATGTCACAGGTCTCTCGATTAAATGACCGTATTTGTCAACGTGTGGTTTTTATCTGTGGAGATACTTGAAGGGCAAAGTTTAAGAATCATATCCTCACAATTTAGATGATCTGAGGAAGAACATTCGAAGCGTTATTGGCACTATCGAAGTCATCGTTTTGCGTAAGGGGTATATAAACAAGACAATACACGCACAAAAATGTACTGATTCACAACGATCCCATTTGAAGCATGTTCTTTACGAGCGTGCAATTTACTGCACCAAAAACTAAACGAAACAAAATCCTTTCCTGATTGCGCTGTGCACGCTGGCCACTTTTAGATGGAATGCGTCTATAATTCCAAAATGAACATAACCTTAAAAACACACTTCTTGAAGAACCTGAAATTTTGCAGCTATGGGATCCGAATAGCTAGACACAATGATCGATGGAATATGAGATGTCAGAATGTGTGGTTCGCCTCTGTAAAAGGCCAAGACTTCCTCTGTGTGAACCCGTTATCTGTAAACAATTCACGCAGTTCTACCGACAATAAACGGCCCTAAACAACATCTGTCCTTCACACAAAGACATGTCATCGCTGACAATAAAACCTGAACCAAGTAGTAAATGGAGTCGCCATTCTTACCGACTGAGCAGGCTCGAAATAGCGTGCTCCACATTTAGAGTTGCTGTTTGTATCCTCGGGTTTCGGCGAACGTACAGTGCACACGATACGGACAGTTTACTGACATGTCTCAGTAGAGTCTAGTCAACGTTTGTTACAGACAGAAACCACAATCTCCATTAGCAGCATCACAAGAAATATTAACGAAAAATAACACACACCAAGCTGCAGAAACTTCTTCCAGTTGCAGTTGCTTGAAGGAATTCTCTTAATATGAAACGACGGAAGACTGCCTCATTTAGTTCATATTTCTCGCAATTTAAAAATATAAACAGACGCGCACTCATACGAGCATTGTACTAGCCTGTATTAGTTTTTGATGTGCACCAGCTGGCCAGCTACAGGTGTGATGATACCAGATGCTGTATAATACAATTTTGACCGCGTGATGATGAGCACATAGTGCTCGAAACATGTAGAGGTATATAATAAACTTATTATAAAACAAGAATTTGTGCATTAAGTTGGTTAATTACTAAGATTAGTCTACTTGTGTAGCTTAAGATAAACGTAACTAAGAGCACTAAGAAGCCGAGTTTTTATATTCTATTCTTCACGGCCCTAATTTCATACTAGACATATTAAACACATCACTCCGTAGTCACAGACCTACCCTCTCACCTACCCACTTACCTACCAACACACACTCAATGCACGCATTCAGCTGAATCAGTCTCTACCAGTACCTGAGCACACTACCTGTTTTCAGGCAAGAACTCTGAAACTTATCAAAAAACGTGGTCAAATTATAAGATAAACTCAAAAAACGCAGGTAATGTAACTATTTCGTGCGATACGGACTATGGCAGGAATAAAAGGTAACTAAATATGTAACAGAACTCATCAGCACAGAGACACTAAAGTAGTGACTTCCTGACCGTCTGCACGGGCCGCGACGCCTGCGCCTTTGGGAGAAAGTACCTGCGCTTCACGAAGCCGCCGTCCTTGAAACAGATCTAAGTATAGACAACGGTCAAATTTCAATTTTTACACAGATACGTAGATTTAATTTGGAAACACCAGGTGGTAAAAATTCTGAAAGGCAGTATAAATGTCCTAAGAACTTAAAATAACGAAATTACTGACGTTTAAAATGTAACTAACAACTCCACGAAATAGCGCTATTCTTCAGAAGCTAACAGTTGCTTAGAAATTTCCCCGCTATCTTTCGGAAACCTAAGGATCGTCTCTAGGGTCACAGCAGCCAGCCAATGGTGTCTAACCTGAGCCAAATGAGTCCAGTCCGTAATCTACCATAATGCTGAATACGCATTTAGTATTATCCCACCATCTACGCCTAGATCTGCCGAGTCGTCTCTTTGCTCCAGGTTTTCCCACCGCAACTTTGTGTGCACTTACCTTCTGCCTCACGCATGCCACATTCTCCGCCAATCTCATCCTCCTGATTTTATCATACCAATAAAATATGGCGAGCAAGTACAGGTTACGAAGCTAATATGATTTTCGCCAAACACTTGTTACTTTCTCCTTCTCAGGCCCAAATATTGTCCTCAATATCCTGTTCTGTAAATCCCTTGGTCGTATGTTCCTTCCGTCATGTGACAGACCAAGGACTCGAGTCTTCTGGGAAGTGATGTTACGGTCTCGAGTGAGCAGTTCCCGAATTCTAAGGTGTGCCATCCCCCTTGTGTGTTTAAACTATAAGGTGAAGTAAATTCAGTCAAAAACACAACTATGGATCCACACCAGCTACCTACAAATTCATTGACGCAACAGACATCCCACAAAATTTAGCTTAACAAAAGGACGTAAAATTATGATGAGATCTCAACATCACCACGCGGTTTAGGCATATTATTTAAAACTCTTTTAGCAAGAAAGTTGTCAAAAATTGAAGATGGCCGCTATAGGCCGAAACATGTAGTTTTTTCCATTGCTAATAAACGCCATCATTTAGCCCATATATTCATAGTTGTGTTTTTGACTGAATTTTCCTCACCTTATGGTAGTTCCCGAAATTTCGAAGGGCTGCAGTACTTCATCTTCAAGGTTGAAGCAGTCCAAAAAGAATTATTCGTTCCTTCGAGACGACGTAAACCACACATCCTGCGACGCAGCGCCACATCTCAGAAGACGTGGAACCTCACCAACAAAGGACTGAGAACCTTAGATTTCGCTGTCCTAATTATTTCGCGAAATGAAATACTGATTTATTGGTGTCTTTCACAAATATTTTGAATTTTGTTTTATTTTCGTAAGACTTAAAGAGCTCTCTTCGAAGCAGTTAACGGTGAAAGAAATGTTGGAGTTTCTGGAGTGATGCAGACCTGCCCAGTAAGGTCCAGTTTAAAAAAGCAGGGAATTCAGTTCTCGTGGCTGTGAAAATTTCCCCCGTTTACGACTTAAATTTACCTAACCGTCAGTGCAGCAACAGAATACGCGCTGCAGCCCACGGCAGAGAAGAGCAGTGTTCCATTCTACTTTGACGTTGGACCCGCCCAGGAATCAGTAGGCACTAAGTCGGCAGGAGGACGATGATAGTAACGGAGCGCGTGGTGCTGACAACAAGGAGGTAATTTGTCGTATAATTTGTCGTAAAATTTGTCGTACAATTTTCAGTAACAGCGGCTGTCTCTATGTATTAATAACGATTTTCGAAAGTGGCTGTGAAATGAATAGCAACAGATAGTGGGGGGGGGGTCCAGAATTCAAACTCTGGTCCACAATCAGCCAAATCCGACTGAAATTATTCTTAGTTTTCCAGAGTTTCCCTGAATAAATGCAGGGGTATTACGTACAAACAGTTCTGCACCTCAAACCACGCATTTCTCCATTCAATATTGACATCTATTATTAAACACTGGAGCAGGCGGTGATGCAGTTGGTTGGGGCACTGCGCTACAAGTCGGAAGGTCGAGGGTTCGATCTCCCACGGCGTCACTGGAATTTTTTATTTATAAATCCTTCCGGCCGCACTATGGCGCTGGGGTCGACGCAGCCTCCAACACAAATGAGTATCAGGATAATTTCTTGCGGGGTAAAGGTTGCCGGTACATAGGATTGTCAACCTTACCACCTTCATGTGCCGACTGGGTGCCTCAACCTCCTGGAACCCTCAAGGTCTGAATAGGCCTCTAAAGAAATTGCTTTACCTTTACTATTATATGATACATAAAATATGCAGATAACGAGTTTTGTTAAATAAGCAAAGGCAGCAATAACAAATAGTCTAACACAACTTTAATTAACTATCATTTTAAATAATTTACAGCAACATGTTTCGGCTCTTACAAGCCATTTTCAGGCTGAATATAAAGGAGTATATATAATACAATATAATAATACATTACAATAATAATAATAATGTGTTAGACTCTATTATTACTTTATTTATTAGACTGTAACACAATGGGGATGTCTGACATAAAAATTAAAAAGAAAGCAGGGGCAGGTCTAAGGGGCACTAGTCAACAATGCGTGACATATCTTCCGATTCAGAAATTACCAAGTAACTACCCGCAGCCTTCGTTTTACCCCTCATCTTTACGCCTTTTACCTTAATTCCCCTTGCCAATATACACTACCTCTCATTTTAAACCCCCCGATTTTCGGTTTAACGTCCTTTGGCTGGCTGGGCCCTATTACGCTCACTCCCACATATTCCATTACTTCTTGTTGGAATAGCGTTTTGGACTTACGCCTGCTTGATTTAAGCCCACTTTTTCCGGCCCACGAAAAGGTATAAAATAAGAGCTTATTGCACCTCCCGGCAGAAGGTCTTCTTTGAGTATGCAACAAGTGTGCGGTTATCAATACATTTATTGTTATGAATCCGAATGCCACTTCAACTCACCCTATATCACCGTCATATATTTGTCTGCGAAAATACAATTTATGAATAGAAACGATATCAGGTATGATTATAAGACGAATCAACATTTTCGGTTTGCATTTCCACTAATGTAATTCCGAGGGACAGAACTGCGCCCTGTCCACTCCTTGGACAAGCCATTCTGACTCAACTGGCGTAGGAAGCGCATAAATCGATAGCTAATTTTAGCCACTCGCACAGTTTTATTAACACAGATACTCGACCACGATCTGGCACACTTTGGAAAGCGTGCTATCTCAAGCAGCGAAGCTTGGTCTTCGGTATCTTTCGGGTTTCAATCGTAAAAAGAAGACACATTTGCTGCCTTCAGTTATTTATCTACATTACATAAATACCTATGGCTTGATCAGTACAATGACCTCTGTTTACTGCTCCAAATATTGCTTCTGTATTTAGAACACGTTAGGCCCATTGCACATGGCCGTAATTGGTATGCGGTGCATTGTTAAATCGAATGAATGAATGTACTCGTGAGGGTAATGATGATAATAGTGATGACGACGATGACGACACAAGATGGCAACTAAATACTACAGCGGAAACTAAAAAGATTTTCAATTTTTAAGCCCTAAGCGCTCTTTGCTTTTTGTCACTTCCTGTGCAGTTATTTTGAAGCAATACGAGTCATCGTCACTCTATAAATCTCATTCGATTGTTCCAGGAGGAATAAACACTAAAGTTTCTCGAACACCAAGTAAACAGACTTCGTACAATTAAATCACGTTGTTTCTCAACACGAAAATGATCGATACTGCAATCAAACATGGCGGTCGACCACTTCGTAGTTTAATGACAGCATTCTGCGTGAGATACTGGATAGTGATACAAAGTAATAACGGACGAAGGCGAGGAGATTACGTTAAAATAACGGGAGATCTAAAATGTCACTGTAAGTCAGGTTGCTTATTTGTAATTTCTGATAAAGTCTCGCTAGAAGATACGACGACGTTACAGCGGAGCTCCTGAAGATTCAAATCACTCCTGACCCTAAACTAAAAACACAGCTCAGAATCACATCATTGAGAAGAAAGAGTAAAACTGGGAGCGTTTGGTTTCAATAACCGGCGATCTGGTTTATGCATGAAACCTGGGATATTCTGGGACCTTATGCAGCGTAGACTGTTAGTTTGTTACCGATGTTTTGGGACAACCTATCGGTCCCACTTTCGAGGTTCAAGCAGCCTGCTTGAAACTCGAAGAAGTTAGGAATTCAGATGTCCGTTCTTCGGGGACGCCGCTTTACAGGGTAATCAGTACCCGATGTCTCAAGACCATCACCTTGTCTCGAAACGTCGGGGGGCAGATTACCCAGTGACGCGGTGTCACACCTCAGATGAATGGAAATCTCGGCTATACCCCTGTGAAATCTAAATTTCGAAGGCTACGACTTGTCTAAGAGCAGACTACACAGATGCCAAAATGAAGAATATTTCCCAGTAAAATTTCTAGTCACATATAATAGATTAGGATTTGTCTATTTTCACCATTTCACCGTGCATTTTAGAATATATTCACTTTATTATAACCAACTTATGCACTTATATGTCTGTTTAAATTATGTTGATATTTTAAAACACTAAGATATAACACACTAAAACCATTAATCACTCCTACGTGTTTCGGTTATCACATATAACCATCCTCAGGGAGTTCCTTGTACATACTAAAGTTACTACATATGTTGCCCTTATGGTATGGTGGAAGCATGTCTTATTACATGTATGATGGATCTGGATTGTCTGCTGTGTGCTCGTCAGTGCTGTCCTGCACTGACGAGCACACAGCAGATCCATCATACATGTAATAAGACATGCTTCCACCATACCATAAGGGCAACATATGTAGTAACTTTAGTATGTACAAGGAACTCCCTGAGGATGGTTATATGTGAT
>Ga0123352_10006866_pt1 | contig 17513 bp, 8 predicted proteins | sample TergutLab28metaG_FD_89700 | JGI IMG/M metagenome (GOLD analysis project Ga0123352, IMG submission 89700) | Labiotermes labralis P1 segment gut microbial communities from Petit-Saut dam, French Guiana - Lab288 P1 | ecosystem: Host-associated > Arthropoda: Insects > Digestive system > Gut ... | reverse complement strand
TATACAATTGGAAAATGCGTACACACACACACACACACACATATATATATATATATATATATACATACACGGGAGTCTTATGACTGATTACGCAGCATATTTACAGGTACTGACGAAATAATATGCCATGGTCACAAGGGTCTCAACTAACATGGAGACTTATGACATTATCACGTTAAGGTTCCTGTATATTGGCTGTCAGAAATGACATTTTGGTTCAGAGTGCGAGGCATAATCTGGAGACTACTTCTCCGTACAACTACAGGCCTTGTCCAACACAAACCGTGAACAGCGAACTGGTTCTCGTTGCAGACGTAACTACAGCGATCCTATCGGCACTTGTAACAGGAAATGAACGCTTAGAGCGCACAAGCGCTGCAAATCGTCCCACGGCAATATTAACCTAGCACCAAAGTCAAGCCCACCAGTCTCGTTTAATAAGAATACACACAGTAGCAAGCCTACGGCGTCCTCAGTATGCATGTCGATCAAAAAGTGACTAAAAAGTTATACCAACGCCAAGTATGAAAGACAGGGAGAGATTGGAGGGAGATGGTGAAGCGAGAAGTCAATCAGAGTTGTAACGCGAAGATGTGAAGGAAAGAAACCAGCTGCGAAACTTTATACATACAAGGGAGAGGGAATTAACGTGGCGAACAGCGAAGATACGGACTGTTCGACGTGCGTCAGCGTTTCGGGCCTTCGTGTACACGGCAATTGACGTTCTGGTCAGAAGGAAGACAAATGAGCAACCACAAATTCCAAATGGGCCCTAGTTTTGGAATTCACTCTCACGGAAATGCAAAGACTCGTAATTTTTTCCACGATAATTCCTGTGAATGTTTTAAAGTAATAAAGAAATAAGGAAGGAGAGGCAGGAAAAATTAAAGAAAAGAAAGAAGCAGAAGGATGATGAAAATTATAGGAATATATATGTATATGTCAAGATGTGGGCGTACAGCGTAATAATTAATGTTTCATTATTGAGAAAACCGAGAGCTGCACAGTAAAATATTTTCCACTTTCCCTTGCAACTGTGATCCAAGCAATATCTAGCGAGGCACCCCGCCCCCCCCCACATACGCACAGCACCCTGACGCTTCACGCGGTGTTAGTTATATCACTCCAATTTAAAATAAAATTCGAAAACTTCGACAAAGTCAATAAATGTGAAGGCTCTAGACATCTAGCATCTGACATCATATGGACTGACACACTGTTGACGTTTCGAAGCAGCTTTCTGCTTCTGTCATCAGAAACTAAGTAACAAAAAGGGCTAAATCTCCCCTTATGTATCTTCTGCTTGACGTTTATAGAGCGCGAAAAATTGCAGCAAATCGAAAAATGCCTTATCTTTAATACGTTCGGTCTGATTTTGCATATCTTGTCCTTAAGACCATTTAGGAAGCAAGATACTTCAAAGTGAGCACTTCGTTCTCCTGTACTACACCAGATCCACTGCAGAAACCAGGAAACAGAAACCAAAGAGACACAAAACTTACGCTTGTAGGTACTTCTACAAAGTAAAGAAAAAAGAAAGGTCTTATTTGGAGGTTATATCAGTCTCTGTGTGACCTAATATCATTTCCCTGTACACTGAATAACAGGGATCCTTAATCCAGTGGTTAAATCCGGCGTATAGTCTTATAATAAAAGACAACGAGATGCACTATTTCTCAAAATTATTTAGCTAAGGAACTCTACATGTTTTGGACAAATCTACTGTCCATCATCAGGAGTCTTAATTCAGTACTCACAGCAACTGTTGTTTGCCATGCTAGTTCTGTTGACTGCCTGCTAGCGAGGTCCTGACGTCGCTACCAGGTAGTCAACAGAACTAGCATGACAAATACATATTGCTGTATTTATAGCGTTGAGACTCCTGATAATGGACAATAGATTTGTCCGAAACATGTAGAGTTTCTTATCTAAATAAATTTGAGAAATAGTGCATCTCGTTGGCTTTTATTGTAAGACTATATCACGATGCACGGTCCTCTGATAGTCAAATACGCAGTATAGTCTTTAAATAGCCTTTGTAACTTACCTTTAAATATACGTACTTCTAGTAATGGTACCTCAGAGCACAGTAACTTCTTCATAGTTTTTCACTTATGAATATGAACAGCCATTTGGAACAAGTTCCTTATAACATTAAAACAAGTGAGCTGTACTTAAATTGAATTTTTGTGCTGAAGTAGTGCAAAACGATGTACTCATCTGCGACACGGAGTTATGAAGTACTATGAGTAAGTAAGAGCTGTTCAAAACTACTGTGTTGAAATTTTATTTTTAGTGTTCATATAGCTTATATTGTAAATTACTTGTACACACTACAGCATCTGATACATGAATTTATGATATGTGTGTTTACAACTAAATACATGTGCACCTAAAAAGGAAAGAAGCAAGAAGACAGTCATCAGCAGAATAAGAAGACACCAGATACGAAAACAGGAGCAGAAAGTGTGAAGTAGGAGTTGAAAACGCGAAAAGGATATTGGGCAATATGTACAATAAATAAGAAGATATAGGGCGCAGAAAAGAAACCAGTAGAAGAGAAATAAGAATACAAATGGAGAAAAACTACCACATGAAAGGATGGATATCGGGTGAGGAATGGTGCACATTATGACGGACAAAACTTCCCATTTTCTGTCTTCCTTCTAAATTTTTTTATTCCTTACGTCCATCTACGTACGTGTTTTTTTTTTCTTATAGCCTTTACAACGAGACAGGAACCAAGCAACAAAAGACCACTAGCCACGAAGAAGACGGCACATTGAAATGCGAGTGCCTTCACCAAACGACACAACAATGTCCCCTAACCTACAATGCGAAATTTCCCTTCTCCACTCAACTCGATAAGTCTTTTCTCCTTTTCTCCTTTGTGGGAGTGTATATTCACAATGAGGCATTAGTGTTGATTTCCACAGTGAGTTACTTAGAGACACTATTTCTTCCAGCTACTCAGCTTCGAGACTAAAATATCAACCCGACACGCGGCGATAATAGACAGACAGACTTAGAAAATGTGCTCCTTTATCAACCCTTAACGTTCTCTCCTAAGCTCAAGGAGAGTAGTTTAGTAACAAAATGTAAACAAACAGTAACGAACAATCGTAAAGGAAACATAAGTACACAGGTTACTAGTTTGTTTCAAGTATTCACTTACGAGTTGGTATGTGTGTTTCACGAGAATCCTAAAACACTGCTAATAGAGCTAGGAAGTAATATTCACCCTTTTGAATCTAAAATTAATTTGTGTTATATACAAAGATTCATCTCGTACCTCACGGAGAACGCAGTCTGTTTTAATCCCCCATTGAGAAGTAATCCCTGTTTATTGTAAAAAATGGAACAAGTCAACACGCTGTGTACTATAATTCAGAATTCTGAGTGATAAAACTGTTGGTACATATACTTATCAATAAAAAAGTTAAAGCTATCCCTATACAAGCCTGGACAAGCCCGTAGGGCTCCAGTAGGCCGATACTCACAGAACTGTTAGCGATAGACACCGGTCGCCATTAACCCCAGAAGATATCCCTGGTACTAATTTCTGTTAGAGGCTGACGGCAACGCTATGTCAATGAAAAATCCAATAGTCCTCATCGGGAATCGAACCCGCAACCTTCGGGCTTGTAGCGCAGTGCCTCAACATATTGCGCCAACGCGAAAACCCCCATATAGTTTACTGACCACCAGACCTTGATATTTGTATATGGCTTTAGTTACGTTTAACTAGTGCTTTAGTTAACAAGTGTATAAATACAGAATTTTGATCGTGAAGTATCTTTTCGAAATTTGTGCCTTCCAAATACCAATTAGGAACAAAAGTAAAAAATATTTTCCACTCCTCTTCCAAGACCTATTTTTTATTGGTTTCAGACTGTCCAATTATACGGGAACATATAACAGCCTCGACAAACAGTAAAGCTTTGTTTAGTAGTCCATCAAATGTCTCGCATTGTTTTTGTTCCAAAGTCGCTCAGTACATTTATCTGACACATACTCTGAATTACCACAAAATTTATCTCTCACTTGTCGTAATAGTCTGTCAACCAGGACCACATACGGTGTGTCCAAACAGAAGACAGAACCAGTCGCAAGCTCTACATTTCCAAGGCGGTCAAAATAGAATACAATTTCGTTTAAAATTCCATGCAGCAGGCTTCCGTTAGAAGTTCAAAGTTGCACTGCTGTCAGGACATTTATAAAACCGAAAAGAAACACCAACTTGACCACAAAAGCCTTCTCTAAAGCAAATTCCTCAATACAAACGCCCACATTCCAGTTATTTAAGGTTCGTTTCGATATACAAATTTCTCACCTAACCCATGCGTGCTAGATGCCCGGCTTATCTTACCGAACTTTCTTTGATTACACTAACAAGAAGCAGATCACTGATTAGTGAAAACGGAGTCTTGTTTCCGTCCCTCACTTTCATCCCTCCACTATAACGCACAGCTACTGAAGGAAGAAACAGAAGAAAATTACAGTGAATCTAAAACTTTAGGCATTAAAATTAACGTTTACATTTCTTTTCGATTTCGTACAAGGCTCTGACGATGTGACATATGTTACACTTCGGATTACCTGGTTCAGAAATACAGGGTTATTCGAAATGATTGTCGGGGTTTTAACAACTTGTCATACACAATACACTTGAGATAGCAGTATATGTGTTTTTATTTAATACAAAAACACTCCAAGTTTTTGTTACATACCTTACAGGTGCTCTATATGTGCATCCTTTGTGATTCTGCAAACATCAACACGATAATCGAGTTCTTCCAAACTGTTTGTAGCGTGTCAGCGGTGATGGTTTCAATGGCGGTTCTGATTCGTACCTTCAGTTCCGGGAAACAAAGAGTGCATATATAGAGCACCTGTAAGGTATGTAACAAAACCTTGGAGTGTTGTTCTATTAAATAAAAAAAACACATATACTGCTATGTCAAGCGTATTGTGTATGACAAGTTGTTAAAACCCCGACAATCATTTCGAATAACCCTGTACACCTGTCGTCCAGACGAAGTGTGGGACCTAGGATTTTGAAACACGCCACAGAGGTGTGTCGAAAGAGTCAGAAAATTTGCCACGCTACGAAGAAATGCCTTGCAATAGTACAATAAATTACCTCAGTTGACGAAGAAAAAACCCACAGATTGCTTCAATAAAATGCGCTCTTTTAGTTATGGGTCCAACACAGAGAATCGAAACTTCTGGAAACAAAAAAAAAGGTGTGAATTTTGGTAATCTTCCCTGCTGAACAAATGAATAAAATATGGCCGAATGTCTGAACTTCGTCACGCCTTCACTTTCAGTTTCACGTCAAGAACTCGAGAGCGTGCATTTTTACTTCATCACACTTACCTGAAACACCGCTGATCCTCAGCACTTGTCGATCCACTCACCAGGGACAAGTTTTACTCTTTTCCAAGTACTTATATGTAATTTTTATCGTTGTTCCGTGCATTTCGTATCTACAAAGTTCATTCACCAACAAAGGCACTATTTATTAAACTTGAGAAAGTTCTAAAATTTACATTAAATTTCACTTTGATTATGTCCCAACCTATTTCGGTCTACGACCATCATCAGGGAGCCTTCATTGGAGCCTAGCTAAAGTTATATTTAAGTTAAGATTCAGTAAAAATTAAGTCGTTATATGTTATGTGGTGATGTGGCAGCATATGTTGCCACACCACCGCATAACATATAACGACGTAGTTTTTACTGAATCTTAACCAAAAATATAACTTTAGCTACGCTCCAATGAAGGCTCCCTGATGACGGTCGTACACCGAAACAGGTAGGGGTATAATCAAAGTAAATTTTAATGTAAATTTTAGAACTTTCTTAATTTTAATAAATAGTGCATTTGTTGGTGAATGAATTTTGTACTTATATGTATTTTATGTTCGCTACAGAGTGTCTCTAATGCCCCACACTATAACAAAGCAGCATCATGTACAACGGGAAAACAACTAATTCAACAATGTTGCTTTATTTTAAGAAATTAAGTTTAATGCTAGTTAGCTCCAAGTGGCGAATGGCCACCGTAATTTTCACCTTGACGCCGACGGTGGACACCTACGAAATATCAGATTTTACAGTGCAGTACTGATTTTCCCACATTTATTTATACAACTTCGTAGCTGGTCTTAGGGCCGCCGGGACACAGAATTAAAACACTCTGGGTCTTTGGCGTTGCCAGAAGATCAGTTGCTACAGCGACGCTTCTTCATTCAACAAGTACGCGTTTCTGGTAGGCGACGAGACAAGAGTGCAGCATTCAGCCAACACTAATTACTAGACTGGACACAGTTAATTGCAGGCTTGTACAGTGTTGCGAGTTTTATTGATGGCGACCAATACAACCGACTCCTCCCAAAACACCCTGCCGAGCCCAGAGTGCATAGGTCCTCAACATGCAACGTTATCGCACTTCCTGTTATCGGTCATTATTTACTGATCACTTTATGAGCCTTTACTTTCAGCACATTCTGCTTGAATTAGCTCTGTCACAATTAACTCACTGCTTAATGTAAAGGGCGAAACAAAGTAAAATTACCAGCCCATTACCACTCTTAGCGCGCTAAGCCTAATGTACAAAATGAATTCACCAAACAAAGAAATAAATAAAATAGTGAGAAAAAGAAACAAATCCACACTATATTTTGACGTTTTGCTGACCTTGCATCTCAGTATATTTATCTCAGTATTTAACCAACCTGATGCACAAAATTTGTTTTAAATGCGTTTTTATTTCATGCCTCTACATGTTTCGAGCACATGTGCTCATCATCAGGAAGTCAAAATTGTATACACAGCCTCTGGTATTATCACACCTATAGGTGGCCGTCTCGTGCACGAGACCTCCTGATGGTGAGCACATGTGCTCGAAACATGTAGAGGCATGAAATAAAAACGCATTTAAAACAAATTTTGTGCATCAGGTTGGTTAAATACAGAGATGAACCAACACTAGTGTGACAGTGTCGTGAAAACAAACCGCAAACGCGCAGTAAAGGCCAAATTTATTAATCAGACCCTTTTTTTCTGAAGACTAAGATGTGCAATGCAATCTAACAAGTTATTCCCACCCTTACATTAATGTCAATGTGTAAAATCCACCCTCACAAAGCACTTCACGTTAACTTAGCCACAATATTATGAACGTAAACCAAATTTCCTGCGGGAAACTTTAAAACTACGGAGATGTGATTTATGATTCAGTCCTTACCGATCACAGTGACCCCGTGGACAAACTCGTATAGTTTTGGGCATCTCAAAATTAGCGCTTTGGTTTTAATCCCACCCGGGCCATCGCTAAAGTTTATTCAGTGTGAGTACGGGCCCGTCTGCGTAACGTTCCTCTTACCAGACGATTAGACGATTAACTATGTTAGGAATCTTCAGTCCAGCAGACCACAGGCGCTTAGCCGGGCATGATAAAGAAGTAACAACAGAAATTGAATCTTTAAATTTTCAACTGGATTACTTAATGTTTTAACATGATGAGTGGCCACTTCATTTCAGTCGATTATAATGTTAGGAAAGAAGTCGTTATATCCAAATTTAATGATATTTAAAGTCAACATATATTGTATTGAATGACTTCCTGCTTTAACTCACTAGGATTCCATACGTTAGGCCTCAGAATTTTCTGAATTGCTCAGCCGTCCTAACTCCCAATTCAGTGGTCCCATTTCTACCGTAAAAACATCGATTTAATATAAATCCTCGACTTATACAGTATGTGATAAATAAAATGTATTTTTCTCCAAAACTTATGAGAATGAGTAAGTTTAGCATGGAAAAATAAAATATACACTACTTCCGAAAGAAACAAAAAAAAACTTATGTCGTAACTTACATTACGTGGGCTGAAATTTAAAATAATATGATTACGCGAAAGATGATAATGATAATGATTATAATAATAATAATGCAGTGGTGTAACGCCATAATTAATTTGAAATTAAAGACAACATATTCAAAGCACATTCTATACCAGCACAAAGATGGATCAATCAGGAATCTTACTGGCTTTGTTTTTACTCTCTAACTGACGCCCGGCTTACTGATTGAAATTAAGGAAAACATACCATTACGCATAACAGTAACACATTTCACATTATTTAATACCTTACTTGAATTATCTATATACATAAAAATATATATAAAGACTCTACACGTTTAAAACCATATGCTGGAACGACGTAATAAATAACACACCACAAAACTATAGAAGGGACATTTTGTAACAATGTAGAAAGGAGTATTGTTTAAGTATAATTCTGAACACTGGAGGCCACGTGCAAGAAACACGGACATAAAACTATAAAACAAAGTGGAGTTTATCCTAATGATTTTGCACAATGAATATAAAAATGTTGGAAAATTCATGCGAGATAATCTGTAAGTCCAGGCTTAAATACGGTGTTGGAATGCGTTGCTCTAAGATGGGATGAAAAATCACTGACCGAATTCAGGGCAGATTTTACAAGAAACTCCTACGAAGCGCACAGGAACACAGGAGCACAGCAAACAAAGCTGTAGAAAGGTAACTTCGTAGAGAAAGTATTAGAAGAAAGATGCTCCGAGGTACAGACAAACAACGGTACAGGACTCTGTTAATGAAGAAAGATGAATTGTTAGAATGAGGTTATGAATGGCGGACAAGAAAGACGAAGTGGGAAAGTTGGGTAATAAGTCCAAAAGACAAATTATACAAAATTTGGTTAGGGTACATTCGCTTATAGAGGGACGGGATTTAAAGCGCATATATATATATATATATATGTGTGTGTGTGTGTGTGTGTGTGTGTGTCACACTAACAATCACTAGGTGTAACGATATTCAAAGCAATCAAGTAAAGAAAACAGCGACAGAAAAAAATCCCTAGTTTCGTGTTAGAATATGAAACAAGAGTGGCTGGATGAGCAGAATACGTCTCGATGTAATGTGATACAGGGAAATTGGTTTAATATGATTTCGACTGCGAATGAGGAAAATGAGAGTCACAAGGAAAGGTGCAGGAAAGGGAAGACCCCCCCCCCTTGTACAACGAACAAGGGAGTGGGGTACATGTATTTCTGAAATGTTATGAGACACAGAAATAGAGAGAATAAATAATGTCCACGCCATGAGAACGTATGAGGGTAGTGAAGGTACAGATGCACTCATTCTTAATCTTACAATTACATGAACGCGAGTGGTAAAATTCAAGCTTCAGCCCCTTTAACCCTGGGGAAACCGTCCCCAATACCCAAAGAATGGAAGGAAGGAGCTTTAAAGCCTTCTGGAAGAAAGGGAGAAGGCAAAAATCTCTTGCCTCTTATAGGATTCGAAATCTGGATGGTCCCGGTTGTAGCCTATTCTCAATAACTAAAGTGTCCCGTCTTAGAAGCTGTTAATACGCAAGGCCTATCCAGAAAATAATAATATTGAAAGAAGAAAATGAATATACTTCGGGAAGAAATAATGCGCATTTGCATAACAACAAATAATCGAGAAAATGAAAAAGTTCAGCCTAAGACAATACGTGCATACAGCAATATAAACAGCCAACTACGTACAACAATAAAACTTTTATTAACAATTTCAATCAGCTCAACATGTTTCAGGCGATAATTTCGCCCAACCTCAGGAGCACTAGACTGTGTTTACAGCACCGACGATGCTGCCTGCCGGTGACCAGGATAAGGCGGAACTGCAGCCCCACCTCATCCTGCTCACCGGCAGGCAGCACCTTAGGTGCATTATACCACAAGCTGTAAACACAGTCTAGTGCTCCTGAGGATTGGCGAAATTATCGCCCGAAACACGTTGAGCTGATTGAAATTGTTAATAAAAGTATTATTGTTGCATCTAGTTGGCTGTTTATATTATTGTATCAATGATGCACGGTCACACAAACATCGAACGTGCATACAGCCTTCATTTATTGCGACTGAGTCTATAATACGTTCACTAGAACAAAACTCTTTCGTTTCCCAGCACAGAAGGGTGGTCTGAAACGTTCTAAAGGGATTGAGGGAGGTTATAAAAACAAGGACAGGCCGAGGTGACAGAACATTCTCAGAAGTTAATAAACATCAGGTTAAGAGTAAGAAAAGGACCCTCATATTCACGTAGAGGCTTACTACGTCATACGTATGTACGAAAACTTTAAGGAAACTGGAAAGATAAGTCGATCTATGCACAAAAGAGAACGAAAAATTTATTTCACACACCTTACTTTTGGGGTAGATCAGCATATGGTACAGAACTTACAGATGGATTACATAATTTCCTTCTTATTCTGAAAAACCTTGGTGCGCATTTAAACGCAAAAGTAACAAAGCCACGAAATGTGATGATTTCTAGAGGAAAAAATCCCGTCAATCTCTAACAATTTTAAACTTAATTAGAGATCCAGTTTCACACTCATGTACCTGTTATGAAACAACCCATGACGCAAAAGCAAAATACATAAATTTCAAGAAATATGAGGGAAGATAAGTATAATATTAAAATGAAACGCGAGGAAAGAAACGAAGTTAATATTTTGTACAGCAATTACAATGGCAAACCCTCTTAACTATACATTAGACCAACAAGCTTAATACATAAAAAGAACAAACATAAATATAATATTATTAGTAATCATAATGGGATGACACTCTTTTTACGGTGAGCATATTTATGTTGAGTATCAAGCAACAAACAAACTGGTGGCAACGCCACGTCTGTGTTAGTGTTCGGTTTAATAGTGACCACTATGAAATGGTAGGCAAGTGAATTTACCTATGAAAATGGATGGTATACTATCACAGATACAAACACGGCAGTGGTAATCAAAACTGGGATTACACGTCGAAAATTTAATATGACGTTAATTAGAATCAATGCAAATTTCGCCCATAATTCCACGTCCAATTAACGTTCATAATAGTATTGTTGTACGTATTCATGAGTTTCAATGCAGAAGGCATCATAAATTCTTCTCGTAACTTCTTTATTACGGACGCCTTCTGACAACCGAATTTTACTGCACTGCTTCAGAAAAACAATTTGATTTAGAAACACAATTCGTGGTGTAACTGTAGAATCAAATATGGTACGTTCATAGATTTGCTCGAACGCCCGTACCGACTGCTCATGGAAAAACCTCCAGAGTATTTTAAGTCCAGTTACTGGGTATTCTGCTAGATTACATTTGTCAACCAAAAAATCTGAAACCGTAAAACACTGCGGCTATATCTGCATCATGATTCGTTAAATATAAATGTACATGAATATTAAATAAAACACTCTCTCGGCTAACAAACATACAACCATAAAAACCACATGAATACAGACAGTCTTTCGACGGATTTATGACTGCATTATTGCAACTGCAATGGAACCTGCAGTCTGCTAAACATTCTGTCGGAAACCAGTCGTTAACTCCCACTCCAAAAAAAAAAATGAATCCCACGACATCTGAGAGGCAACGTAAACAATACAATATATAATATTCATCAGTGGCGAGGTAGTGGTCAGTAATGGGAACAGAACCCACCAGCAATACTTCCATTACATTTCATGTATTTTAGTAATAAATCCGAAAATGTCCAAGTCGTTTTGATCAGGTAAAGCACTAATATAGCTGTAAATTGCTATAAATAAATTGTTACTTTCCTTTTAAGGTGTTTAAAACTCGACTTACAAAATACTACCATATTCATAACCACCACCACCACCACCTAATCGTCATTAGAACTTTGCACGATCGTTAAAAGACGTCATCATTATTATCTTTCATATGTGCGTAATTTACAATAAAATAAAGATCAATGTATGTGTCATTACCATTTTACTGTAATGCTATTTGTTATATTTTTGTTTCATGTATCCTGTACGTAGGGCTCATCATAAGTGCGCATCTGCAATACATCTAACTATCTGAGTGGCAACCGGAAACTTTGCATGGCTGTGTGCAAGTAACCCTATTTACCTTCCAAGGAATTCAGTTCGTCCAACAAATTTACAGTAACTACAGCGCCCTTCTCGTGTAAACTAAACACGCGCAGAACAAAGTTTTATTAGTAAAGCTTGGGCTACAGGCTGGATGGTTTGAAACTCCGGGTTCGACTCTCAGCGGCGATGCAGGGTTATCCCTCCGTCACTTTCTCCAGATCAGTCCGGGTCCTATTCAACATCCTCGCAAATGTTAAGCTTTCCTAGAAGATAACTCGTAAGGTATGTTACGTTAATTGCCGTCCTTCACTTAATACAATAAGCCTGAAGTTGTCCTTGAGTACGCCTTGAAGGCACACGGGGAACTGATAGCATATTTTCACTCATTCTTAATCTCTGCAACAGAAGGATATCAGTGGTTAGCTTCACGCGCTGGCCGCTTTAACCCCCTTCTCCCCGTACGCAGTGAATATGAGCCTGTATGGATCCAAGAGCTGTCCTGGAAAATTAGAAATAAGTAAAATAACAATTCTTTTTGCCGAATATGAACCTCGATTTCTCGGTCGCCCATGATTTGGAATACGGTACTTCTAAATGTTTCTAGGGTAGTGTAGATTGTCATAAGTTCAGATAACCCTTACGGAAGACTTCTAAGAGAAAACTAGAATAATTTCAGATAAAATGTAATTTTTTTACGAAAAAAGTACGATCTCTCAATACAATACAATGAAGCAACAACGTGTACAAATTATCAGAAACAACTGCAATTCACTAAAGCTTCAATATCGATACTTTGTAGCACAGCAGCTGCACACAGGAGCGAGATGCATGGTGAAAAAAAGGCGGATAAAATATTTCTCAGTTTTCGCGTTGAGGGAAGAAACGAAACGTTATTCTTCTCATTTAAATTGCAGGACAGGGACTCTGTTCCTTATCGGGTGGGTGCCCATAAAACTTCCTTCTGAAATAAATTACCACCAACCCCTCCCAACCCCCACCCACAGCCCAACTTCCTTTACTTACAACGCTACGTCACAAGCTGTAAGAAGTCGCCCATCTTCCTATCCCTGTGTGCCTTTAGGAGTTACGTTTTTAGAGCAGTTAACCAAAAGAGACAGAATTTTGTAATGGGGAAAAGCTTGGAATCTCGTGTATGTCTGGAATTATATTTAGCTTACTGTCTTACCAGCAAGAAACGATGGATTCTGATATCATATTTCTACTCATCACTCTCTGTTAAACAACAGATTTTTATCGTCCAATAACAGAACCATACTTCTATCCGCTCAGTTGCCCAACATTAATAGTAATCATACGGATTTCGTGCGAACTTCTGAAGTAGAATATATCTCCTCTTAAAAGGTGTAGTAAAATCACAGACTTCCAATAACTTTCGATTCTAATATCTCTCTCGCATCCTACTATTTCAGGACATACGCTGTGTTATATTACGACGGAAAGACAGCGTAGACCATTCGACAGTTGCTCTGGAAGTGGCATCCGACCAACAACAAGGTTGGCACGCATGTGCGCGCGCATATGTGTGATGGATGGCAGAAAGAAACCCAATAGTAATCAAAGGAACTTCAGAACGACTTATGGTGAAACCACGCTTTCACGAAGAACTTGTATGTTAAGCGTGACTGATAAGAAATATATCTCTAAATGCTGTATTATTACTGAGTTATTACGAAATTATTTACTATTATTAGGCATATTATATTCTGTTCTTTTACTTTGTTTTATTACACATTAGAGTGGATTAGTCTGCTGCTGTGTACTAGAGTGTAATGACATTTTATTTGACAGAAAGAAAGAGAGAGAAAGACAGACGTGAATTGCTAAGACTAGAGAACGTCAATAACGGAAGAATTAAATATGAATATGGGGCAGTGGAAGAATGACACTAACCTAACCTAAACCGAAGTACTGGAAGAAAACTCTATCTTAAAAGACACAAAATTTTACATTGGGGGAAGGAGACGGTATTTATAAATTAATTTTACACCCAATTACCTCAAAAACACAAAATGTGTTTTTCAATACGGGACCATACAATAATTCAGAAAAATTAAACACATGTTCTTATTTATTATGCAAAGAGAAGGGTGCCAAATCATATGCTGTGTTGATAAAAATCAGCAGCGGTCGTTAAATTCGTTAAACATAACAAAGCTACTTGTGTGAGAAATTTCTTCTGCGCTTTATCATCACGTCAGTACTATTGACAACTCTGACAGGCCATCCATTATTTCGCGACCTATTTTGACGTCGTCATGGTCCGTAATAATGTAGCCTGTGAAATGATGTGTGAAATGTCAGGATCCGCAATGTTTTCACGAAAACATAAAAAACCTCAGGGACCACAGAGCTTGAAATAAAAAAATCCTAATGAAAAATGAATCGCCGCTATGAACTTAAATACACAAAACGTCACGTGCCAGAAGCACTATTATCAGCTCTGCTTTATACGGACATTATTGTAAATAATTGCATAATAAATTATTTCACTGTGATTAATGTGCATTGCATATTTATCTCTAATGAGGCGTTCTCTTGTTTGAGATCCAATCTGTTAATTTGTATCAGAAATGTACGTAGGGGGGATTTTTAATTTTTATGGCGAACTCCTTTATAAGCAACCAAACAAATCGACATGGGCTGTAATTCTTGCGCAGTTGGTGCTCATTCAGCTCATAAATGCGTTACTTTATTTTAATGGACTGAAGGTCATGCATTATACCTTGTTCTAAGCTAACAATTTAAGTCCAAAAATTTGCATCCCATTTCCTGTTTCACACTACTCACATTAAAGTTATCTTCTCATAAAATTTAGGCTATTCTGACTGCCGGCTGCTCTACCTCCAACTTTCACACACGAACTTTTGCGAGCATTTCTGAAATGTCACATGTCTAGTGCATGTCTTGTCCGTCTGATATTTCTTATCTTAATTACTTTAATAGATCATCATATGAAAGGTGGAATTCGTGACATTTTCAGCATAAAATTTAAGTAGTTCTATATATACTCTGGGAAATGAAAATGAAAGTGCAGGAAGTAAGCAAACTAAATAAATAAATAAATAAACAAATAATTAAATAAATAAATAAATAAACAAATAGAGGGGATTCATATTTTGAGATGCTGATGGCAGTGGCCGCGCGGTCTAAAGACGTGGATTTGGGGCCACTCGTTTGATGGAATTATGGGTTCGAATCCCGCCGGTGGTATGGATGCCTGTCTTTGGTGTTCGTTGAGTGTTGTCAGGTAGAGGTCTCTACGAAGGACTGATCACACGTCCAGAGGAGTCCAACCGATTGTGATGTGTCTGATTATAATTGCACAGCGCCGATAATAAGGAGACTCTGGTTCACTAGGGATTTTGGCGCCATAGGAAAAAAATCAGATAAATCGTCCCGAATAAACGCCATAAATATGTCTGTGACACAAAACACTAGTCCGGACACTTGTGATTAAATAATTCTACACCAGACTGCGACGTTCTAAGACGCAACAAAAAAATGGTAAATTTGGCCACTCTACCTGCAAAACCCTTACTTCACATGACGATCCCAAGCGACTCGTTGCATCGCTTACACTCTCACAGCTCGAAACTGGAAGCAGCGAGACACAACTGACATTCGCCTGTGTACAGAAGCGCTGGAGGTGAAAAAACGGCGCAACAGTGACGCTTGGCGGAAACAGCATTTCAAAAACTGTACCCTACAACAGGGCGGAAAAGCTCTTAACCGTTTCAAAGAGATCCGACTGCTCAGTCATGTGTGTATCGACGAATGGATTTGATTCACAGCGGGCTTGGGGAATGTTTATCTCACATGCCCAAACCGTTTCTGGGGTTAAATTATCCAGCTGCTTAATACTGGTGAACCCTTCCCGGGGTTAAATTGGTCATAACGTCGGGGGCAGTGGAGTTGGTTTACGAGTGGTTCCTATGAAAACTTAAACATACACTTATGACATACAAGACATTTACCAAAAACTGCAAAAGTAATTGTATTTATTCTGACCTCTTTCTATCTGCCCATTAATGGGGTAGAGGTCACTGTTGCATCTGATCGCACTCGACACGCACACAAACACATTCGGTAGGACTGCCTTATTAGAGGGATCGGCCTGTCGCAGAAGCCGTTGACAACACAACCAACACAACAGACAAACATTAATGCCCTGACGGTATTCGAACCCACAATCCCATCAAACAAGTGGCCGCAGACCCACGCATTAGACCGCGCGGCCACTGGGATGGGCAAGTAATTGACTATTAAATAGACAAATACGAGTACAATACATATAATATAAGCAGTAGTAAGAAAATAATTCCAAATATAGCTATCTCTTGTTTAGGTATATCCCAGTTACAGAATTCATGTGTTTGTTTACTGTGATTTGATTCATATGATTTCTGAAAGTCAGGGTTATGAAGGTTCCATTTTTATGACACTGTACTGTGGGCTCGGATATTTTGAAAGGCTACTCCGTTAGCGATTTCATTTACAAAAGTAGAATTACTTCAATATGAAAATACGACTAGATGGACAATCTCTGCATAAAATGTTTATAAAGATCTTAATGGACGCGCTGTCTAAAGAGGTGGGTCTGCGTCCGCTCGCTTGCTGGGACTGAGGGTTCGGCCGGGTACGTGAAAAAATACCATAAAACTGCATGTACAAGTCTTCCGGAAGGTGAAAACTTGGTTGTTCGAAATATATCGAAGACAATGTAATTGAATTAAATCATTAATGAAAAAATGTTCATTTTTTTGGCTCTTATTACAAACATATACCACAAGGCACGGTTCAAAAAACTCAGAATTTACTTACACTCATTTTGAAGGTAAAATAAAAGGCACTAATTAATTTCGCAGTCCAGAACTTTCTTTGATTTGGGCTAGTTATTTAGCCATCGATCAAATTTTCTGGTGGTACAGAAACCCGCAGTTTATTACACCATGCAACAGCCCATTATATGCAACAATATCCCAAACCACCGCAACTCAGTAAACATATTCTCAGACTGATGTTTATTGGACCGTGCATCATTGTGAGAACTGAATAATAAAAAACCAACTAGATGCCACTTGTTATTTTATTGTACTTCTTATAGGCTCAACACGTTTCGGGCACTACTATGTCCGTCATCAGGAGCTCGCGACTATAATGTTGATTACCACATTGGTCGTTCGTTCTTGGTTTGCTGTGTGTTGGAGGTTAGGTGCGGGTAGGTTGGAGTAGTGTCCGGGCTGCAGGCTCAAGCTCGTGCTTGAGCCTGCAGCCCGGACACTACTCCAGCCTAACTGCACCTAACCTCCAACACACAGCACACTTCCCTACATGCGTCGATATAACGCCCGAGGACAACTTTACATTTTAGCCGTAGTACTGCACGCGTCGACCATGGTCATGTCTCGAGATCAGAATGCAGGACAAAATCACAGTGTGAGGATTGATAATAGTACCTTCGATAGGGTGGAAGAGTTTAAATATTTGGGAACAACTTTAACAATCCAAAATTCTATTCGGGAAGAAATAAAGAGTA
>Ga0123352_10006864_pt1 | contig 17514 bp, 16 predicted proteins | sample TergutLab28metaG_FD_89700 | JGI IMG/M metagenome (GOLD analysis project Ga0123352, IMG submission 89700) | Labiotermes labralis P1 segment gut microbial communities from Petit-Saut dam, French Guiana - Lab288 P1 | ecosystem: Host-associated > Arthropoda: Insects > Digestive system > Gut ... | reverse complement strand
TGGTTAAGATGCTGTGCTACAAATCGGAAGGTCGCTGGTTCGATTCCAGATGGTGTCATTGGAATTTTTCATTGACATAGTCCTTCCGATCGCGCTATGGCCCTGGGGTCGACTCAGTCTCTAACAGAAATGAGTACCAGGAGTATTTCCTGGGGGTAAAATGCGGCCGGTGCGTAAGGCTGACAACCTTACCACCATCCTGTGCCATTGCCACGTAATCTGGGAACCTTAACTTCGTGGAACCCTCTAGGTACCTCGGGCCTGTAATGGGACTGATTTACCTTTTTTTTATTTACTCATTTCTGTTAGAGGCTAATTCGACCCCAGGACCGTACTGCGGCCGAAAGGATTATGTAAATGAGTATCCCATTGACCCAATTGGGAATCGAACCGGCGACCTTCCGGCTTGTAGCGCAGTGCCTCAACCAAAAGGGCCACCGGGTGCCCCTTGCACATATCAATAAGGTAGAAAAATTCGGTCTCTAAGTAGCATTTGGAAAATGCCGTGTCTGTATTACAAAGGTAAATCGAGAACTTTTACTGAGGATTATAATACCTGTGTCACACAAGCACATTTTGTGAGAAAAATTTAGAATCTCTATTGTTTAACCAAGCAGTATTATAGACATAAATATGCCGTAGAGCATCGTTTCTCAAAGTGTGCTTCGCGGAACCTACGCGTTCCACTACCGGTTGCCAGGGGATCCATGGATGCATTTCTGTGATGGCTGCTTTGAAATTTACTTAATGTTTCATTAAATGATTAATGTTTTGTTAAGAATAACAACAAAATTTCTTTAATTGGCGATGGGTTTATTTCGTAGTTCTATTGAAATATCTAATTTAGAAACCCCCTGTACCCACTAAGCGAGCGACAGTCAGTTGAATTAAGGTTAAATCATGCGCTGCATTGTTGGTAAGTATTCGTAGCTATCTGAATTCAGTTATGAGATATAAATTTTTAATTTCGGATACCTATCATCCGGACATCCTATATTTACGTGAGCAAGGATGTGAGTATCCGCGGCTATTTTTGGAAGCCAAACGGGGCCCGCGAGCAAAAGAGTTTGGGAGACACTGCTGTAGAGACTTTAACTGATATTGGATATTCGGTACGATGATTGGACTCCGGCTGGGGCATCAGGTTTCGAACCCCGGCAGGACAGGGTAACTTGACACGACTGGAAAGTGGAAATGCAGCCTCATCCACCCCTCCCCCCGCCTTGGGTATTCATGGCGTGATGTTTAATTAAACGTACTGACAACTTTAAGTATACCTTCTATTGTCCGTCCTTCTTATTACGAATATTTTGAAGTACCGTCAAATCGACCTGCAAAGTTTACCTTGAGTATTTCGTGTGTCCCTTGCAAACGTCGTTAGCGAGTTAAATTGTTTATCTACATTCAGCTCCATTTAATGACTTCGAACCGACGCGGAAGTACCGACTTCGAAACCGCTGCCACATTCGATTAAGTTACATTAGGCATGCATTTTTAAACTTGACTAGTGTTTTTTTTATGATGAACAATTAGTTTTGGTTGCCGAAATTATGAAACAGTTTAGAATAGAGTGCTGGGGAGATGTAGAGCGTTATTCGTTACGAGCAGTGCAGTTGTATAGTTTCCTGTCGTCAGTAGTGCAGGAAGGCCGTACGAAATGGTAGGGCCTTCTGTTGTTCCTTTTAAATGTGGTACCAGATAGAATTTCTTGCCTTACCCACCGGATAGCGAGACTATCGATCCTCAACAGGGTCATCGGTGCTCCATTCAATCAAGCACGTTCAACAGAGTAGCAGTGCAAAATGGCGGATATTGTGGACGTACTTACTAGCCAGGGAGTGGGGGTTGAATTTCTTACCGCGGAAGGCTCCAGTCCGAAGGAGGTTTGTACACGTCTGAGAAGCGTGTTTGGTGAGGGTGCTATAGATGTTAGTTCAGCAACTGGGCCCCTCGTTTCAAGAGTGGCGAAAAGTGCCTTTGGTGATAGGGTGTCACATTGATGACAGGCCCTGCAGCGCTTCAGCAGAGAGTTTTAGGCAATCAGCATAGAGCGTATTAAGCAAAGGTGGAAAAAATGTTTCGATAATCAAGCAGACTTCGTGGAAAACATAAACTTTGAAAATGAAGTACCCATTATAAATTTCATTACAAATGTACTTATAGTTACTGAGAGAAAAAAGGAGGTATTACTTTTGTACCGCCCCTTCTACTTTTATAGGCTATATTCCGGTCACCGATACAGTTCAAGAGGATTTATGACGCAGCCCGTCCGTGGCACAATCTCTGGGATGCCTTTATCTGCCTGTTTGTGGCAGTAAATCATTAGACGGTCAGCGAAACCCAAATATATGCCATATTCCACACAATGTATAAGTGTCGATATTGCTATTTCAGTCAATCTGTGGCACATTCGTGTCTTTTGACGTCAGTGGCGCAGTGGCACACAGTTCATGTTGCAGTCAGTCGGGTAACAGAGTTATGTAGAGTCATCTTTTATGTCAGATAAGATGCTGTTTCTTGCAGTCAGTGGCACGTTATTCATTTGCTCCGTTTGACAGCCGTACAGGCTGCTTGTTCTTTCAGTCACTGGAAAACTCGTTGCTGTTTGCTTCAATTCGCCGGTGGCACACAGACTACTGCTTATGTCAGTCAGCGAGGCACACTTCTGCATGACATTCCAGTCACTAAGATTCTTGTATAAAAGCAGTTGTTTCAGACAGTCATTTTAAACGTGGCAGTCACGTATAATAGGATTAATTCCACAAACACTCCATCTTGAGGCGCAGGTAACGTTAGCTGGCCTAGGCCGATGTCACAAGTCGGTAGAGTGCGCGTAGATCAGTGTGTTTCTGCAGTCAGACCGGTGGAGGAGCCAGTATTGCTCTGCTTGCGTAGCAGCTGCAGTCATGTGACTGAAGTGTAAAGGTTTGTGAGGCTCGCACTGAAGGTTGTCATACAAAATGACGGGGAAAGTGTGGATGTCATTTACTGCTACTCGCAGAGGCTATCTGATTAGAACACTCGATGACACCTGCTTATGGGCTGTTTTCTCAGACTGTGACCGGCTTGTAGAGGCTATATCGGCCAGCATCGGCGCAGGTAATTTGGTTCAGCAAGGTAGTGGAACACTCTTATAGGCTGCTGGTTCAGCCAGAAAAAAAAGATCTGTAGTTATAGCCTGCTTAAAAGTATTTGAACGTTATTCACACCGTTCAAAGAGATATAGTTCATATCTTAAGACCAACTTGCACATAGAAACACATACATAAGATATCATTCCAACTCCTATATATTTCGGCAGCCGACCGCCATCTTCGTGGAGCCTCGTCACTATTTAAAACCTAGTCAAGTACGATAAAATTTGTAGTGTTATAAAATAGTGGCATAAAATCGCAATCTTTCTTCAAAAGGCTGCGATTTTATTGTGATCGGAGTGGACTGATATCAATATACATATGTCCATGTGCAAGCTGATGGTGTTACGAAGTGAATCAAGCGCTTCAAACTTCTAACGTCCCAAACCGGAAATGATGTAATCATGCAGCTGAAGTCATGATTGCAGTCACTCATAATTTCGCTCTTTTTTTTCCATAGGTGGCTATCCTCTTCCTTCGGCTAATTACATTTCTTTATGCCATTTGCTGATTACGGAAAGACTCCAAAACAAATGTGAACTTTGCAGAATAATACTGATAGATTTTAATTAATTTTCCGGGAGCGCGACGCATTTCCCAGTCAAAAGGTGCAGCTTGTACGTCCACATCAGCTGGCACAACGGTGGATGGGCGCCGACAACTGACACGTGTGCCTTTTGAGTCGTGCCCAGTCGTGACTTTGGCATGTTATCCTTATCGGTGTGTTGTGTTAGTACGTGATACTTTTCAATGGTGCAGTCACATTGTACATCCGCCTCGCAAGTTATATTTGCTGCACTGGCAAGTCTAGAAGTGTAGCAGGAGGTCTTGTCTTTTTTTTTTTGCGCCTTTTTCCTTATTGGCATTAGTGATTTAAAGGTTCCGTGTTGGAATATGGCTGCCCTCGAGATAAATTAGTTAGCATTTTTATTTGCACTCACCATTTACTTATGCAAAATATGAATTACGCGTATTTTGTTAGCCCTGTCTAGTGCCGTTATCAGGCACTGCCTTGTTCAGGACCATCGCCAGTATTCCTGGAGCGTCTGTTTCGGATCGCTGTCATGTGGGCTTCTGTGGAACGACAGCCCTAGTGGGTCTAGATCGCCTCACTGTCGAGGTTCCTAGATCACACACAGACACAATCAGCCACTAGGACTCTTCTCACAGAGGCCGCTACCTATACAACACACATCAAACAAAAAACGGACATCCATTCCCTCAGCGGGATTCGAAATCGCGATCGCAGTAATCACACGGCTGCATACCTAAGCTTTAGAATGCAATAGACACCAGGATGGTTGTGGTCTTGATTAGAGATCACAGTAACCTCATTTTGGTTTGATATTCGTCTGACGGTTCTGCTCTACACTTCAATCAGTCCAGATGAATGCGTTTGGTGGTTAGAAGTTCAGGAATTCTGCAAGTCATATCAGATATGTAAGGTCTTGAAGGCAGCCCTGTCACGGACCGATAGCAATGTCAAAAGATAAAGTAATCCCTGCTACAGGCCTCTACAGCCCTGACGTCTCCATGAGGTTGAAGAACCCAGATTTCACGACAGTCAGCACATGGAGGTAAGATTGTCAGCCCTACGCACTGGCCGCCTTTACTCCCCAGGAAATATTCGTGGTATTCATATCTGTTAGAGGCTGAGATGACCCCAGGGCCATAGTGCGGCCGGAAGGATTGTGTCAATGAAAAATTCTAATGACACCATCGGGAGTCAAAACCGCGAACTTCCGGCTTGTAGCTCGGAGCCTCAACCATCTGCGTCACCGATTTTCGGGAAAAGTTGTTGAAAATAAAATATGTGTTTTGATTTTCTCTGAAAGATTCTCTGAAAGATTTCTGATTTTAAGAAGACTGAATGTGGGCACTATGACAAATGTACAGTACATACGTCGTCATGTGCAGTACCCAGTAGTCTTGTCACTTTTAATGAAACTTGGATTTGTCGACAGATTTTCGAAAAATCCTCGAATACCATATCTCTTGAAAATCCGACCAGTGGGAACCGAGTTGTTCAATACGGACAGACGGACGGACAGACAGATGGGCATGACGAATTTACTTGTCACTTCTCTCAATTTTGCGAGAAGCGCCTAAAATTCACAATATAGGTAAGTATATGTAACAAGTGTGGGAGAAGTATGACAGAAGCTCAAGTAATTGGGAAGGACCCTTAGCTACATAATTAACGTATCAACATTCATTCGATGTAATAAATTAAGTGCATATAAATCCCAGTGAATGTCTCGTACGACTTTTCAGCTGACATTAAACTGCCATACAATAATCCATACATAGATCTGCACACCAGAGTCAGGGCCGCTGAGGTACGCAGAATGGTAAAGTATGCCTCAGGAAACAAAAACTTTGTTTACTGCATCACTTCCTTGTTATTTTGTTCTGCTAAGAGTTAAAGGTAAAGGTAAAATTCACCCTATAACCTGCCATGAAGGCCCAGAGGAGTGCGGCTATAACTATACTCTTTCCTTAACGTCGGCGCTAGATGAGGGTGGGTGGTCAAAGCCGCGCCCTGGCCACTTTATCCCCGGGAAAGAGACCCGGAACTAAATGTACAGGAGGCTGGGTGGGCCCAAGTTCCGGTCTGCACAGGTGCGGAAAATCTCGCACCCACCGGGATTCGATCCCCGGGCCGTCCTGCTCGAAGCAACTGGCTATACCGACTGAGATATACCGGCCCGCCTGCTAAGAGGATCATCTGGAAATGAAATAACTGCTGTTCAAATGAAAAGTCTACGTTAGCAGCATTAAGCCTTACTTTGTATTCAAGCATCTTTAACCCTTTAAAGAAGGAACGTAACTGTGATATATAAGGACTCAGTCCGTACTGCTCTGTAAACACTCTCCATCTCGATTATAAAAACCAAACTGTTAATGTTGCATAAGGCAAAATTCGCTGTTAGTTCAGAGAACAAATGAATGGATTGTTTTCACCATGTAGAATTTTTGAATATTAAAACTGGTGGTACATAAAGTTGCTGATAGGATTTAAAGGGTTAAGGAGGTAAAGAAACTGAGCTTTGCACATGTATAACAATTACATTGAAGACTGATTATAAATTGTTTCAAACTTATCCTAACGAAAGCACGTTCAGAACAGTTGGTTTTCTTTATAACGCTCTGGATAATTCGGTCTCGTTGCCCAAAAACATATACGGAAGGACATGGGACGTTCTACAGGGTAAGATACAGTTTTCCATGTCCACGCTATGAATGTATGTGGAAGTGGAGGTGTAGATTCACTCTCCCTTAACCTGCACTCTAAACACAGGCCAGTGGTGGACTTCATGTCCCGGGTGAAGTGCCATCAATGTCCGTTGAGTGTCAGGCTGTGTGGACGCCAGAGTCACCCTGCACGATTTGGACGATAGAGAATGTTTTGGGTCGATCATGTGTTGAACCACGATACCTCGGCTGTCCAGCCGTAGCCTGCCACTGTACTGAGTGAAATATCTCTCCCCACAAACCACAGGGTTCGTTGTGTGAGACAAGTGTAAGAAGCCGTTCCATGTCCAGGATATCATTGCTTACTTCTCCAGACGGAATAACACCGAAATTTGAAAGGAAGATATTTTTATCTGATTAGGGTCACCGTGATTTCCAATCTAAATGGTGTCCATGTACCGCGCAGCAAAGCTCGCTTGAGTGTGAAGGCCGTAGCCACCTTAACATAAGATATCGTCCTGCTGCAGAACAGTTGCTATATCTTGCACATAACAGTACCAAATTTTGTCGGGTATCGCAATTTGTAGCCGAGTTTTCAAAATTGCGGAAAGTGACTAGTAGTTTCGTCATGGCTGTCCGTCTGTCCACACGGAACACCTCAGCTCCCATTATAAAGATTTTAATGAAATTTGATATTTGAGTATTTTTAAAATATCTGTCGAGAAAATTCAATTTTCCTTCATATATGACAAGAATAACGACACTTCACGTGAAGACCTATGTACCTGTTATATTTTTGACCAAAACTACCCTGCCTTTGTTTGTAGGGTACCTTACATAGGCTAATTGTGAGTATTGTAATTTTGTGAGAACATACCAGGCCTGGTCAGCCTGTATCGTGGTAAGGACATCTTCGACAAACTTTGGTCTGTGTGCAGGCGACATTAAATTTAATATGCTGGCTGTAGAATGAATAGTCATACTTAAAATTGACCTTTGTGTCTTTATATCTCACCTACAAAAATATATTTACAATAATAGGAAAAATGTATTAAAAGGGCACTTCTCAACATAAACCAGGTAGTCGCTATTTTTAACACATCTATACAAAATGGGTTAATAAGCAATGTATTTCTCCCTAAATAAATTGCTCATAATTTTTGAAAATCGCTTCGATATTTTCTGTCTGCTTTAGAAGGAAAGGGATTAAAATACATTTTCGCATTTCGAACGTCTCTGCGATTAGCAAAACGCTGCGTTGCGGTTAACATGAGTTGTGCGGGCGAGGAATTGAGGTTTTGCCAGTGGTGACTGCCCCGTTCTGTGACGCCGTGCTGCTTACCAGATATGCACGGCTGTTCACAAAGATCCGCTGAATTCACCATCCACCATCTGAGACCCCGAACACGAATGCAGCTTGTTTATCCAAAAGTCTGTAGATTTCGCTCGGACTACGCGGCATTGTGTCCTAAAATACAGCAATATTCTTCTGTTGTTGTTGGTTAGTTTAGACAGAGCAATGGCGTTAGGCGAAGGCCAATGAACAGAATTCGCTTAGCTTATTCAATATGAATCAGGAGCACACCCATGTGGGAGGCTGCCTGGCTCCAGCACCCCTCCAAAATCGAAATTTAAAAAACACTGATCATGCAGATATTGTTGTATTAAAAATGTTATGTGGTTTGCCCTTCAGTCGAAATGAGCCACTGAAAGCAGCTGATGACTGATAGAGTAGAGTGTTTAAATAAAGACTATAAATCTTAGGATGTCTTTCATGAAATTAATAAAAAAACAAGAATATCCTACATTGTGATTTAAAATAGGCGAGTAATTCATGGATCACACAGCTTCATTTGTATATATGTAGATGCAGTTGCAAACAACGTTATGGTACAGCTGTACGTACGACGTGATGGTTATGACATAATTTCTAAAATCAGACCTAAATTATATAAAGCCTCAGAATGAGAACCTCCTCTCCGAAAAATTCTGGTTGCGCACCTGATATAAATGTGGACATCTTCACCCGCCCCTGGGACTATACTACAAGCATTTTTTGTCAGGGGACACAAATCTTTGGCGCCGTTAGCCCGAGCGTCTAAATTATGTACGGCGTCTCCTAGCCTAGCGCTCACAGTACGACTCACGTGCACCGACAGGAGACAGAGCGAAGTAAATGTGAGGTAGAGAGGTCACTTCAGAATTTGTGGCCGTCAGTACGGAAATGGTGTCGTGTCACCTTTCTGGGGCCTGGAATTTGGAGTTGCTTCTGCATTCCTCTCTCTCTCTCTCTCTCTATATATCTATCAATCTATCTTTTTTAAAATCTTATTTTCTTACACCTACCTGGCTCCGTTAACTCCATTACTAAGATTGGGCGAGCCTTCTCTAAAGTTACGGTGTTCTGAAGAGAAACACAGATTGGGGGGGGGGGCATATTTATGTGTGGATCAATTAACGATGCCGTCAACAGCTCAGTCTATGCACCTGGGTTCCTTAGAGAGAGCAGAATTGCGAAGTGTGAGTAGGGAAAGAGTAGTGACCTGCTTCGGGATATTCTTGTGGTATTTTTGGAGGGACTGACGAAAACAAAGGAAAACTTCAGTGTTTATACTCGGTTTCGAGGTGACGTTTAGCCTCTGATATCAACAGATATGAAGCAGCAATGCTGCCCTCTGGATTGTGTCATTCTACGTCACATTTCGATCACGAAAACAGGGAAATATAGATGAGGAAATCTTAGGTCTTCGTAAAGACTATTCTTACTGTATCGTTGTCTATTTTACTCTCTTGTTTTGTTGTCTTTTCAGTATATTATTAAAGTCGACCTGAGAAAAATGAATTTTAATAAAATATATAAATATAGCTGATTCATTGTCACTGTGAACTAGGCTGTATGCCAGGAAATCGCAGAGCTTTTTACTGTCACAGCTGGAATGCCCGGAATTGGTTTTGGTCAGCAATTTCGATTTGAATGCTCAGTGCTGTTATTTTACGAGGGGGTGCTGATAAGTCCTTAGCCCGACCAGGAAGAAAACAAGCTACGGCGACCAAACTCGGGATTTATTCAGCCTACTCCCCACGAAGTTCAATACACTTCTTAGCCTGTTGCTCTAACTTTTGCAAGACTTCCAAAAAAAAAAAAAATTCGGAAGGTTGTCCGTCCAACCAGGTCTCCGCGGCAGCAATGACTTCCGCGCCGGACGAAAAGTGACGACCTTCCAACTGTTTTGCAGTCCAGGGAACAGGTGGTAGTCCGACGGGACCAGGATCCGGAGAATATGGTGCGTGATCAAGACATTGAAAGCCCAGGTAGGCCAGTTTCTTTTGCCTTGCAAGTGCCCGGTGAACCGGGGTATTGTCGTGCAAGAACAATACCCCCTTGGTGATCTTCCCGCAGCGTTTTTCCTTCAAAATGTCCTTCAATTTCACCAGCAGAGATGACTGATACTCCGCGTTGATAGTTTGGCCCTTTGGAAGATAATCAATGAGGATGATGCTGTCTTGATCCCAAAAAATCGAGGTGAGAACTTTTCCAGCGGAGTTTTGCATTCGAAATTTTTTGGGGTGGGGTGAGCCACTATGCCGCCACTCCATTGATTGTTGCTTTGTCTCCGAATCATAGTGACATAACCAGGTTTCGTCCATGGTCACCAATCGCTACAAGAAATCATGTGATCGCGCCGAAAAAATTCCAAAACTTGCTCAGACGACTGGCACCGTTGACTTTTTAATCCGCGTTCAGGCATTTCGGGACCCACTAAGCGGAGAGCTTCTGCATTTCCAAATCTTCATGAATGATCGAACCAACCTGCTCACGTGAGATGCTCAGGTGTTCAGCTATTGATTTAGCCAAAACCCGACGGTCTTCCTAGACTAGCTCGTGATTGCGATCAATAATCTCCGGGGTGCTCACTGTTTTGGGTCGTCCAGGACGAGGCGCCACAGGTGGAAAAATCACCACGTTTAACCTGGGCCACCCAGTTTTTGACGGTGGCATACGATGGTGCATGTTCTCCGAATGTTTCTCTCAGAATGGCGTGAATTTCCTTCGGCGCCTTGCCTTGTAGAAAAAAAAAAGAGAGCTCAGGTCTCCATGTTGTTGAAATCGCGCGCGTCGCCTGACATGCTTCCTTTCAGCCTCTGTAACAAGAAAAGACTTGTAATTCGGCACATGAACGGACCCGTCTTGTCAAAGACACTATCGATTCCGTCCTACGACATCGGGAAGTATTTCGGGCTAGGGACTTATCAGCACTCCCTCGTAAAGTTTCCCATTCCGGGAAAGTCAGACGTACTGGTTATGCTGTCATACAGGTGTGCAGTCATACAGGTGTGCTTTCATACACGGTGTGCTCTCATACAGAGTGTGCTATCGTACAGAGTGTGCTCTCATACAGGGTGTGCTCTCGTACAGTGTGCTCCCATCCAGGTGTGCTCTCATACAGAGTGTGCTTTTATACAGGTGTGCTATCATACAGGGTATACTGTCATACAGGCTGTACTCTCATACAGAGTGTGCTAAAGTACAGAATGTGCTCTCATACAGGGTGTGCTCTCATACATGTATGCTCTCATATACTTTGCTCTCATACAGAGTGTGCTCTCATACAGGGTGTGCTCTCATACATGTATGCTCTCATATACTTTGCTCTCATACAGAGTGTGCTCTCATACAGGGCGTGTTCTCAGTGCTCTGTTCACGTGTCGTGGGGTGAAATAGAGTGTTGAACACAACTGTCACAAGAAATGTTCTGCCGGCTGTGTTCAGGTCCATGGCAGGCAAAGAATGATATCGCCACTTTGAAGTGTTCAGTTAGACAGGCTTTTGCCATATATTGTTCACAATGTGGTCAGCGTTATGTTTGACTCACGGTCCGTCAACTCCTTCAGACACAACGGTCATTATACGTGGGCCACTTGCTGCAGCCTGCTCACACAATTTACTGACGAGTGTCGCACGGTCTGACGAATTAAAGGCGATTTCGTTTCTAAACAGCATTAAGTGGTTCATCTGTGTAAAGAAGGGACAGTGTGTTTTCTGTGAACATAAAATGCTTCTTAGAAGAACTTCAGAATTTATAGGGAAGAGACGGCGTCAATTCGTATGAGTTCAGAAATGCATAAGGAATTAAGATGTCAAAGTTCATGAAGATTCTGAGTGTAAATTAATTTAGTATTCCGGATCAAAACATTAAAAAGCAAATACATGAATTTGTGGGCTCTAGGTCTGATCGTAACCAATCAGCGATCACGAAACCCCGGAAGATTTATCGAAAAGTGTGATATACAATATGTTTCTCTAAAGGTTCTAAAGAGGTGATTTTTTGTAAGGACAGTGCCCATCGTCTGACGGACACTGATCATACACGACGATTCAGGAGTATTTGGTTATACCTGAGTCTTACTTGATATACTAGTTCGGAATAAAGTTCTGCTTTGGAGACGGCGTGTATATCAAGAACGCCTTGTACAATGGACAATGTCACGCTAATATTCTTGCCATATAAATAAATAAATAAATAAATATTTTTTTTGTCTGTAAGTAGTTATAGCAACTGAGGCTTCAGGTGTATGTGGAATGCATTCACTGTTGTTGTTCGACTTTAATCTCCATTTTTTTTTTTACAGAATGAATTATTCTGAGGTGTTAGAGAAGGACAGACAAATGGAATGGACATGTAAAAGCTGAGTGGCACATTTTATAGTATTTTATTCGAGGCGCGCCCAAAAAAAAATGTGTGCTATACACAAAAATGCGGGTGAGCTTGTACCGTCATTGGTACAGAGAATGCACAATCATTAGCGCAGGACTTATACAAGCTGCACTTCTTACTCCGCCTCATTAGTTACCTTTACATTCGGTAACACTGGGTAATGCCTTTCACGATAGCCGCGCGGTCTAAGGCGTGGGTCTGCTGCCGCTCGTTTGCTGGGATGGCGGTTTCGAATCCCGCCGGGAGCATGGATGTCTGTTTTGAGTGTTGTGTGTTGTCAGGTAGAGGTCTCTGTGACGGACTGATCACCCGTCCAGACGAGTCCCACCAAGTGTGTGTGTGTGTGTGTTTGTGTGTGTGTATCTGAGTTTGATCGTTGGCCCATCAGGGGCTGTCGTGCTATGAAAATACAGAAGAAGTCAGTGGCATATCGCGATCAGAACCATTATTGAGATCTTGGGTACTGGTGGCCCTGTCCGGAATTTGGCCTTTACTTTTGACTTTTTATGTGGGGCCGTATAACTCAGTTGGTATAGCGACTCGCCTCGGGTTAGAAGGTCCTGGGATCGAATCACAGTAGGGGTGAGATTTTCCGCACCCGGCCAGACCGTCCCTATGGACCATCCAACTTCCTGTGCAGTAGGTAACGGGTCTTTCCCGGGGCGAAAATCGGCTGGGGCATGGCGTTGACCACCCACACCCATCTAAAGCCGAAGTTAAAGACAGAGTAAGCTATACTTCTACTCCCCCTCTGGGCCTCCACAGCCTGTTTTAGGGCGACGTTTACCTTTACTTTTACCTCATAACCGTCCAGTGCTGCCTTTCATGACTGAGCTACCTACGCAGCCGTAATTTTAGCTAAGTACAATGACCACACATTAAATAAGAGGTGTACAAGACCTGTGCCACTTTGATGCTCACGAGCTAGACCTAGCAACAGTGCGAGGCTAGCGGTAGGCAAGTGGATGAGGCACTGCGCCACAAGACGGAAGTTTCCGGTTTCGATACCCATGAGGATCCCAGAAAATTTTCAAATGACCCATTCCTTCTGTCCGCAGTCAGCAGCACTCACCCTCTGCCAGAAATCAACACCAAGGAATTTCCTTTGAGGTAAAGTGCGGCGGTTGGTCTTCATGACTTTTTGCGGGAGAAATCTTTAGCAAATCCTACCACAGAGACAGTCTGCAAACGATACTTCAAGGTGTGTTGGCGGAGAATCTACCAGCCATGCATTATATTTATGTGAATATGATAATATAAACATCCATCTAAAAGCAACAATAATAATTTTATTAATAATTTCAATCAGCTGAACATGTTTCGGGCGATAATTTCGCCCATCCTCAGGAGTACTAGACTGTGTTTACAGCTTGTGGTATAATGCACCGACGGTGCTGCAACAATAATAAAATTATTATTGTTGCATCTAGTTGGCTGCTTATATTATTGTATCAGTGATGCAGGTCACACAAATATCAAATTGACATGAATATATATTGTCGTAGCAGCCGGTAGCTCGGTCTTACTTTCAGCTACGTGCATTTTATATAAATTCTATTTTTGTACCACAGTCAACTCCTTAAGGCAAAAAAAAAATACATCTTAAGAATAAACCTTTAAGCTCTTGACAGGAGATCGCCACACAAAAATATGAGACCCCCCAAAGAAGGGCATACATATTATCAACGCCCATCTTTTCATTAATGTAGAAGTTCCCGTATAGTCAGGTGAAAGCAACAACGACATTTTCTGTTTGTATGTACAAGCTCCTCGCGTATACGCGAGATTCAATACACAAAATCACAAAAAGTTGATGAAGTGTAAGAGAAATTGCATTTTGTTAGCAAACACGCGGCAGAATTAAAACGTATTGCATTGCGTGCGCCAGTGGCTCATGTAGCAATTTTATGGACCTGAGGAAGGCCTGAGAGTGCAGGGAAAGAACACGCGGCCTTAGCTGCAGACCTGCGTTCTGATGACATGCAAAATACTGGTGAAATCGAAAGGATGGGGATTATAAAACAAATGGTTATGTATTTTCTTATCAGATATTTTAATTTTTGTGTTTAAATTTACAAAAACTTGTAATAAGTTTTACTGAATTTGTGTGAGTTATGTTTATTTTTAAATTATCATCATCATCATCATCATTATCGTCATCATGTATCTTTCATGGAGTTGGGCCACTTGTTGACCCGTTCCGGTCTCACGTAGCCAGAAGTCTCTTCAAAGGTCTACCATGATTCCTTCTGCCAGTTGGGGTGTGGTATTTCATTACCCTGGGTAATCTATTTTCAGGCATTCTGTTTACATGTTTTATCCAGCTTCTCTTGTATTCCACTAATTTGTCCAAAGTTGGTGTTACTTTTAACTCCTTTGCAATTTGTGCTTTTGTTTTGTAATCTGTCCAAATGTATCCTGCTCTTCTTCTCATGTATTTAATCTCTGTTGCTGTTATTCTTCTGGCGTCACTTGCATTAATAGTCCAACTTTCGCTGCCATGTAACAAGACTGGAAGGGCCAATGTAGTGTACAGTTTATATTTAATTTATTAAGATACAAGTCTCACACTAAGGTTTTGCTATAAAACCTAAAGGGTCAAGCTGCTTGACTTCTGAAGATGGGATCGATATTTTGTGTCGAAACGTCAAAAACTAACAGCCAGTCTACGCTGCGTAACATCTCAGAAGAACAAAGACTTCATTTAAACAGCGGAGGAAGCCTGAAATCTCGCAGAATTCATTCAAGTTTAAACTTTCAAGCTAGTATTGCTGCCACAGTCTTAAATTTATTATACCGTCCCTTGTAGCACGATCCCTTCTGTAGGGGTAAAGTGAGCGCTGGTGATTTTAAGGACGACTTGAAATTAGGAGGTGTTACTGTTATTGTTGGTCATATTTAGGTGAATTTTTGTTGGAACAAGTGTGAGTTTTGTTGGAACAAGTGTGAATTTTGTTGGAACAAGTGTGAATTTTGTTGGAACAAGTGTGAGATTTGTTGGAACAAGTGTGAGTTTTATTGGAACAGGTGTGAGTTTTGTTGGAACAAGTGTGAATTTTGTTGGAAGAAGTGTGAGTTTTGTTGGAAGAAGTGTGAGTTTTGTTGGAACAGGTGTGAGTTTTGTTGGAACAAGTGTGAGTTTTGTTGGAACAGGTGTGAATTTTGTTGGAACAAGTGTGAGTTTTGTTGGAACAAGTGTGAGTTTTGTTGGAACAGGTGTGAGTTTTGTTGGAACAAGTGTGAGTTTTGTTGGAACAAGTGTGAGTTTTGGATTGGAGAAATGCTGCAAAGTATAAAAAAAACAACAAAAAAATTAAGAAGTATTTGGTCATGATATTTTGTTGCAGAGAAAAATATTATTAGTCGTGTCTAGCTTGCCTGTGATTTAAACGAGTGTAATATTTGGAGTGGTTAAATATTAAAAAAAGTCAAGAAGAAAAGCAAACTAACTTCCTGCAGCAGAGCCTTTCTTAAGAAGCTGACCGGTTCTCAGCTAGTCAAGAAATTCCCCGCATTTTATGGAACCCTAAGACTCATTACCACATTCACAAGTGCCCGCCACCTGTCCATAACCTGAGCCAGATGGATCCAGTCTATGCCCCCAAATCCCACTTCCTGAAGATTAATTTTAATATTATCCTCTACGCCAGGGTCTTCCAAATGTCCATTACATTCATTAATCTCATTTTGTTACAGATTAATGTAGATGCAGGCTTAAAAATGCAGCTGTTATTCTACTCGTTAGAAGTAACATTGATGTTCACGTTGATAGCGATGCTCTTGTCATGCACGGCACCTTGATTGCTGATAAACTATTTTTTGTAGGCAAGTCTCATTTCCTACTGGTTATAGCCACAAGATTTAGTTAAGTGCTTCTCTTATCTGAATCCATTAATCTAAGTCTGATTTTTTACAACATGTTTTTAAATACGTCGATATTTATCCCACGTGTCCTATTGTATGTATTGAAGCATGTATTAGTAATTAGTGGTTACCCACTGCCGGACGCTACTTTGAGTGGGGCGATAAACCGCGTCATGCTGTATGTGGTTCTTGGGTGCTGCACAAATGACGACATTTTTAAGGAAGCAGCTGTTCACTTAGGCTTAGATATTACCAAATGTCTGGGTTAAGACACTGCAGGGTGTTTGATGTAGTGGCTACATAATCGAGCTGAATTAAAATACAGCGTTCACGTTGGCATATTTTGTGTGTTCAGTGTCCAGATCAGGCAACGTGACTATTTTTAGGCGCGTTTTCATAGTCGCGAAGAGTGCCTGTTACCTTCGTTGTGCCCGTCTGTCTTTCTCTCCGTCAGTCCGTCCGTCTGTCCACATCTATCAGCGCGGCTTCCACTGTATGGATTTCTGTGAAATTTGATAATGGGGGGCTTCTATGAAAATCTGCCGAGAAACCCAAAATTTGGTGAAAATCGGGAGGAGGGAGTTAACCGGACACTTTACGCGAAGACCTAACTAAGTTCTGTTGTTGCCGGCCATATTAAACCGCCACGAGAGCGCTCTCTTCGGGTAAAATCTTACCGGGCTTTTAGGATAGCCGTGGAGGTACAAACATTATGCGAACGCGCCACAATGTTACTTTATACTTACATTGCCTACCTTGCACTTACAGAATAAAGCTGACTTAAAGCTGTGTTCAGATATGTACAGTTCGTATGTTCAGTGTTGGCACCGCACGGCGATTTCTGAACTGAATAAAGTACAGGGTGATTACAAGTTGAGGTTTGTTGTGTTGAAAGATATTTAATACATAATTGCCGGGTCCGGTAAATGGCACACTTCATGTTCAAATATCAGTATAGCAATCAGCTGTCCTGATCGAATTTTATCATGGTTTTTCTTAGTTATTTCAATGAATGTCCGGATACTAACTCATATTAGGAGGAATGAATACTTCTTTCACATCGTCTTCAATTTATTATTAGCTAATTATGCCACATTCGAGGCTGCGTGGTCTCTGTTAATGGGAGCGCCTTTCTATGAACGAATTCAATAAACTGAAAAACATAGCGGTTGCTTTAGATGCAATATGTCGACCACACTTACTCCCATCACTTTTCACAGCAACACGACCCTAAATGCAAATTTTCGCTTAGCTGTCAGACGTGTTGGAGCGCTTTACACTTTGTGTATCACACCGAGTGTATTTCTTTCTTTCCGTGTACTTAAGAGGTATAACCCTTGCACGCGTCTTAAAAGAGTTTGACACGTTACGAAAAACAGGTAGGAAGGTTCACACTGCCCACTGCACGAAGTGGCAAACGTTAAGTCATCAGTAGCCAATGACGAAACTGGATTTAAAGTTTTTAACTTTAAAGGACCTAAGAGACCACTGGGGAGACCTAGGCGTAGATGGGTGGATAATATTAGGATGGATCTCCAGGAGGTGGGATGTGGGTATATGGACTGGATTGGGCTGACCCAGGATAGAGACAGGTGACGGACGCT
>Ga0123352_10006863_pt1 | contig 17517 bp, 13 predicted proteins | sample TergutLab28metaG_FD_89700 | JGI IMG/M metagenome (GOLD analysis project Ga0123352, IMG submission 89700) | Labiotermes labralis P1 segment gut microbial communities from Petit-Saut dam, French Guiana - Lab288 P1 | ecosystem: Host-associated > Arthropoda: Insects > Digestive system > Gut ... | reverse complement strand
TGTATACGGATATTGCCACATCTATCAGTGTGCATGTTTTCTCTTTTTTGTTTTTAATTATTATATCTGGCCTATTTGCTGTAACTTCTCTGTCTGTATGTACTGCTTGATTCCACAACACTGAGACATTTCCCTTTTCACACACTGGCTTGGGCATGTGTGTGTACCATTTGTCTGTAGTTCCAATGCCTAAGGCTTTGTATATTTATTATTATTATTATTATTATTCAGTTACATGTAACTTACATCCATTACAAAGTCACTATTTGTGTGTTACATGTCGGCACTCTTCACTTTAGTGCCAGTGCATCTGTAACCTGACTTAAAATAACAGTAACATTTCTTTTTTTTTCCAAGTAAAATCTGCATGGTTTCCGTAGTGAGCTGACGGCTCAAGTGAACAAGACAATACACCTGCTTGTTCAATGAGTGACGAAGAATTTCTTGACTCTTTTAGCTACTGTAAGAGTCATATGTATGCAGTAAATCTAACTAAAAATAATTTGCTCATTGCCACATCCACAGTACTTCACAGGCGGTCTGTATTTTGAAGTAAAATAATTCATTCCAAGCACTCCCATCCTATTTCTGAAAAATCCGCTTTAATATTATACCCGTCTCTGCTGAGGTGTTCCAATTTGACACTTCTCTGCAGGTTGTCCAACAAAGACGACATAGGCTATATGCAGCTCTCTCTCCCTAATGCACTGTAGATCCTGGTCGGTATGGCACTAATTAGACCTCGAATGTACTAACAGGTTTAAGCAAAATGAACCATTTGTTTCAGGACTTATTACACGTACACGACTTCACCAGAAAAATTCACCATGGCATTGCTAAATTATCTCAGAGCTAATACCCGAGTGGCAAAGGAATGAGACTAGCTTGTGGCTATACTAATGACACAAAGCATACTTCTTGTTTCGAACTCATTACGGCCAATCGATTGCATGGCGCTCGAAGCATGACGACATGGGCAAAGGGTTAGTGTAATGTGTACTTTGATACGAAAATCATCAGTACGTTCTTTTCATTCCTATTTGGTTTTGGCAATAATTTATTGCAGAATGAAGTCTCAATCTATAGTGGGCTTAGCATTGTTAGTGCAGCATCCAGGGTATGAGATAGATGACCGAATAATTGGGTTCGAATCCCAGCATCAGGAAAGAATTGTTTGCGTTTTTTCCACGGCGTCCAAAGTGGCTCTGAAACCCAACCTCCCACCTATTCACAGAGTGCCGTGACCCATTTCTCCGCTTGTAGAGCAACCGGAGCATGAAGCCGATTAACTCTCTTCCATCTAGGCGCTGAGGTTTAGAATTGTGGACTATACCTACCCGCAAGTTTTATGACTTGGAGAAAAGTTACGCTAGGAAAAACTGTACTCTTACCTTTACAAATTACTGTTATAAAGTCACACTGTCACAATGCGGAGGGTAACAATAGTACCTTCTATTAACAGTCCTTTAATATTCACTGTAATTCGAACACGTTGCTAAGTCTTTTCACTTTAACAGTGTTATAGAACAGGGGTTACAGTGCACCACGTGAAGGCAAAGCTGTTTATGTTTTCGATTGAGTATCCAGTAATGTATTGGTGAAGTATTAATAACAACAGTAACAGTAAAAATATTAGTACCTATTTTATCACAGGTGTTCATACGATAACAATGAACGTCTATGCAGTAAATGTAAGAAAAGAACAAACGGATTACATCTATAATGCTACGATAGTTATGTGCGCTGTGTTACATGACCCTGAATGAACTAGAGAAATGCGTGCTACTTGCAAATTTCATCTCATTTCCTTCATGTGACAATCCAGTAATATGTCATGAATAGTAAAAAAAATTCATCTATTCTCCGTGAATTTTTTCTCTCTAAATTCCTCCATTTTAGGTCAAAATTTTCTCCCCAGCACCGTAATTTCAAACGCAATGTGCGAGAGATTTTAGGCTTTCGCAGAAGTGCAGTTGGTTCCTTTTTCTCAACAACGACCCTGTCCATTCTGACATGATAGTGCAGTGCTTCGTGGGTCTGCCTGTCACCCACCTTTTTCAACTGACTCCGCACCAGCCAATTTTTCTGTTTCCTGAAGTGAAATCCGACTTCAAATGAAGCATGTTTTAGGACATTGGGAGAATAAGAATAAAGTAGCATATAAATGAAAAACAGCTCCATTTGAAGCCGTCAATGACTGCTTATGCAACTTCCAAAAAGAAATAAAAAGAATGTTACAACCAAGGAGGTTACTTTGAACGAAAATAAAAAAGAATGTCTCATATGTTGTTGTGTCTGTTCTTACAGACCGAATATGGGACTTTATTTTTACACCTCCTATGAAGGTATTGAAGAAATAGTTCAGGCTGCCAGGAGATGAACCGAACCCAAGTCGAGCTGTGTTCGGGAACTTATTGATTCTTCACCACCACCACCACCAACCCCCACCCCCTCGAGCCTACTTCCATTTTCCCTATGTTCTGGCAAGTTTGACGTCAATATCGGGTATTCCTGCTTTCAAATTCCGATGTATCGGCAATTTATTCAAAGTAGTCTGATGGGAAAGGTGCCCTGTACTTAATTAAGGACGACGGAATAAACAAATATGGGAGAGTGGAGCTAGAACTCCATGCATTTCCAGTGTCGGTAGTAGATTGTAATAAGTGGCTGGTTTTCAACCCAGCCACTTTAAGGCCGGACACATTCATCCGTTTGCCAATGTATGTGAGGATGTTAGGACCCAGTGTCAGTCTGGAAGCTGTGGTGAAGGGCAAAGTATGTTTTTGCTGCTGAAAATTAAACCACTATTTGCGATCGACGTTCAGTGGACTTCCTGCATGTCTCGGCACTCCCGGTGTGTCATCATCAGAGAATCCTGATATAAACACAAACAGCGCCTCCGAATTGGTCCAATTTTTAAAACACAGACGCACATCAGTTGCAATTAAACACAGCATCACCTCATAAAACGTCAGAATATTAAAAATGTTAAAAAGAATGAATATTTTTTAGCTCCATTTATGCTGTACTAAAGGGTCTACTTTCTTTACGTGAGGGTCAGCAGACGTCCAGATGACCGACTCTTCGCTCAAGTAGGTGATTCCTGTAATAGGGCCAAGAATAATATAAGTTATAGGTCCAGGCTCAGATGTAACGTGAAAAAACGATACTACGAATTAGGGATCGGGGACCGCTGTAGCTCAGTGGTTAAGGTGCTGTGCTACAAATCGGAAGATCGTTGGTTCAATCCCAACTGGTGTCAGTGGACTTTTCATTGACATGAAATCCTTCCGATCGAACTATGGCCCTGGGGTCGACTCAGCCTCTAACATAAATGAGTGCCAGGAGTATTTCCTGGGGGTAAAGGCATCCGGTGCGTAAGGCTGACAAGCTACCACCATCCTGTGCCGTTGTCACGAAATCTAGGAACCTTAACTTCCTGGAAACCTGTAGGCCTGTCCAGGCCTGTAACGGGACTGCTTTACTTTTCTTTTACAAATTAGGGGTAACATACCTGCCATACTGACGTACGTTTACTCTGAACATTTCACAGTTTCAAGTGGTCATGATTTTTTTTAACCGAAATTGTTGTGGGTCTGTATTTATACATTGGACCAATTTGGAGGTGCTGCTTGTGTTAACATAAGGATTCTCTGACGATGGCACCTCGGGAGTGCCGAAATATGTAAGACGGTCACTGTGTACCGATTGTGTTTCATTTTTAGTGTATGAATAGTTGATTAGGTAAGTTGAATTTGACGTCATTCGCGGTTTATACAGTGCTGAGATCGCGATTTACGATTTTGCCAGCCTACACCTTACTTGATGTACTGACTGAGCTGTTCCTTTCGACTAAGGAAAGAGATTACACTGATGAGATACGAAGGTCATTAAAAAGAAGTTTGCCATGTCACTAGGTTTACGTACAGACTGAGGAATACCGCGAAAATACCAGTCAACAGATTATGCCTCGGTGATTAGGATCGAGATATGAATATAAGGCATAAAACTACACCTTAACGAATGGCGATCTTGAGTACGTTCCGTCAGTTCATGCAACGCCAATAGCGATCACGGATTCGTAAGGAAGGAGTTAAATGACATCTGAAGGACAGCGCGTACTGATACACCCAGAGAAGATATGGTATGATCAGTTATGATTATCTTGGAATGGGTTTTATAATCCAATAGTGAAGACGAAGGCGAAAGAGAATAAAATATTTGCGGTCGTTGGTATGCGTGTCTTGCTCGTTTCGGAATACAGAATAGCTGTCATTCAAAGCTTCGCGGCTGTTCGAACAGGACAGGATGACTAATGAATGTTGACTTCGCACGATTCGCTGCAACTGCAGCAAACGTAGCAACTGTGTGATTCGTCACTCTGCGTTCATCGAATGTCAGGCATATACAAATCGCAGTGCCGTACACAGCAGTTTACAAATGCATTTTGCCTACCTTTCTGGTATTTAGCCTCCATGGTAATCAAGAGGACAAAGAGGATGATTATAATTAACTAACTGTGGTCCATTTTAAGGCTCTATTTGAGAAACCTAAGATATTTAGCGTCCATCATAAACAAGGGTAGAAAGAAAAATATTTATAATTAAGCCTAGGAAGTGTGTCATCCTCGTTGTGTGAGTGAAACTTGGAAAATGGTATGTAGTCAAACACAACTTTGTCACATGAGGTGTATTTAATGACTATATAATGAACAACTACGTGTTTCGGCCTGTATTGTCCATCTTCAGATTGTTTTAGGGGAACTTAAGATCTTGCTATAAGCATGCGCGCGCACGTGCGAATGTGGCCCATTTGAAAGCTCTATCAGAGACGCCTCAGAATAATCTGCTCCTTGCTTAAATTGCATCCAGTAACGAGATAGACAATGTATGCATAACGTAACAAGTAATGTTCGTACCTCCTCGTCTATCCCACTGTTTCACTCGAAGAGAACGTATTTTTGGCTATTTAATGTCGCCGGCAACAGTACAACTAGCATACTTAAGTCTTAATGTAAACCGCCGTGTATATTTGCTCGATTTTAAATAAATTTGGTTATTTTTCCCAGGAATTTTCTTAAACGTCCCCAATACCAAATTTCGCGGAAATCCGCTGCGCTGAAACATGCGGACAAGCACAAGGACAGACGGAGAGATAGGCGGACAGGACAAAAGTGAAGAAGATAATAGTCGCCTCTCGTGACTGTAGAAGCACGCATAAAAATCTCTCGCGGCCTATTAGTAAATATATTCCACGAATTTTAAGCTCGTGGTTCCGTGCATCGTAATTCAATGTTAATAAAAATCCAACTAGATGCAACAGTATGCAGATATTTATTTGCTGCAAAGTCACTCTACATGTTTCGGGTGTCACAGCACCCATCATCAGGAGTACTGAAAACTGTAAACGCAACCTTCGGTACAGGTCATAATATCGACAGAGCTATTTCCCTCCAACGTGGCCCGATCGGGACTAGAGGGAAGTAGCTGTACCAGTATGATGACCTGTACCGGAGGTTGCGGTTACAGTTTTTAGTACTCCTGATGATGGGTGCTGTGACACCCGAAACATGTAGAGTGACTTTGCAGCAAATAAATATCTGCATACTGTTGCATCTGGTTGAATTTTTATTAACATTGATATTCAAGGAAGTTACAGTCGATTTCTCAGCTGTTTTTGAGGTACTCAAGGAGTTTGCCACACTTGGAAAAAAACCAGAGTCTTTACCGACTTCACAAAATCACATTATTGGTTCCCGCTCTTAGTCCAACAAATGACGTCCATAAACTTCCACCTTATTACTGTAAATCATTTTTAATATTATTCTTCCCCTTAAGTCTTTGTCCTCCAAGTGAACCATTTCCTTCAGTGTCTGGTGGTGAAACTTTGTATAAATTTTGTTTCACTGTCATTCGTGCTACATGACCCGGTCGTCTCATCCTCATAGGCTTGATGACGCTGATAATATATAGAAAAAAGTGTAAATAATGAAGCACATGATAGTGCAGCCCCTCCATCCCGCCGTCTCCCTCTCATATCCCAATAATCTCTTTCAGCACCCTCTTTTCGTGCAACCTTCCCTCCTTAAACGCAAAGCAGTCATACTTCTAAATAAACACTACCTAATTTTTAACATTCGTAATGTTTTCCAACATCGAATTACCCCCTCTACCCGTCATGGATCAACAGCCCCTAGTGAGCAGCTTCATTATCGAGGCTTCACGTTTACACTCAGACACACCACATTCGGTAGGACTCCTCTCGACGAGTGATCAGCCTGGAGCAGAGATCGCTATCTGAAAACATACAACATTCGCAGAGAGTGACAGCCATCTGCCTAGCGGGATTCGAACCTATAATCCCAACATGCGAGTGGCCGTAGAACCACGTCTTACACCACGCGGCCACTGGGGTGTACGAGTATATACCTGTTTTATCATTCTGTCAGTAATCAGCGATTACTTCTCTAAGGAGCTTTAACCGATTGCCCTCGAATTGGAGGAGTTTGACTGGACCGTGAGGTAGGAGCTGAATTTGTATACGATATATGTGTGTGTGTTTGTGTTTGTTTGTTTGTGTGTGTGTGTGTGTGTGTGTGTGTGGATTTTCTGCTTCAAAGGTTTCGAGAGAAAGACCAAGTTTCGCACCCATTCACGACGGCAGGCAGTAAAGCCCACTCGTAAGAGAAATCTTTACTAGGATTGGATGAGTGTCAGCATAGCTGATTGGTACGGATTCCTCTGGCGCTGGGCTGAGACCGAGGTTAAGTAGATCATTCGACAGAGGCAGAAGTTTGACAACGGCCAACAGTGGGCGATGCTGAGGAACTAGAGGGCAATAAATAATGAAGATCTGCTTCACTTGGTTTACTTTAGAAGTCTTCAGTGTGTACAACACTCGAAGCATTCGAACTTGTGAAGCAAACGCGTACAACCGAAAATGACTGTCTTGCTAGGTCCACTGATTCAAAAGCAGGCAGCAAGACTCGTTTCTCCACAAATATATACATGCAAGCGCGCTAGATTATAATCCATCAGGTGTTCGCATAAAAAAATACGGTCGGATACTTTTCTAACAGACCTCGTATTGCTTGAGGTCAGTGCCACATCATATACTTGCTAAAACAAAATAACAGCCGATACCGGTTTCCGTGTGGTCTAAAGCGTAAGTCTTTGGCTGCTGGATTTTTCGGATAGTGGGTTCGAATCCCGCCTGAGGCAAGGATGTCGGTTCCTTGTGCTTGCTGTGTTATGAAGGTAGCGGTCTGTGCAACGAGCTGATCACTCGTTCAGACCAGTCATACCGGATGTGTGTTTGTGTGTGTGTCTAATTGTGTGTGATCTAGAAACGTAAGTTCGAGGCGGCCTAGGTCCGATTTGAGCTGTAAAGCCACACACACAAAAAAAATAACATTCAAATTAAGAAATTACAGGCTGCTACACTCATACATTAAACAAATGAGGAATTATAGCTATAGTTTCGTTATTCTGTTACATTCTGTCTTCTTAAAAATGTGAGCAATGCTGCTGCAATCAACGTACAAACTTAAATTATTCTTCACCACGGCGTTGTTGTTAGAAAGCCAGGAAGCATAGAGGAATTTAAATAAGACGAAATCTATTTTTGTGCCTATTCTACGTAAGTGCCCAAATAGTGATTTACAGTGCACGCATTTATAATAAGAATGTTAAATCTCAGTACGCACAAAAACACATTAGCCTTTATATGTATATATATATATATATATGTGCGTGTGTGTGTGTGCGTGTGTGTGTATGTGTGTGTGTTTATTTTAATTTCTTTATTTATTTTTTTATACATGTGTGTATGTTACATGCTACATAAAAGATAGTAGCGAACATACTTAAAAAAAAGAATTGAAAAGGAAACTGACCACAAACTACGAGAAGATCAGTTTGGATTTAGAAGAGGGAAAGGGAATAGGGGTGCAATTGGGATGCTGAGAATAACATTAGAAAGAATTCTTGTCGTAGATGAAGTCTGTGTGCTGGTTTCATGTACTGGCAGAAGAACAAATTGACGAACATTCTAAAGGCAAGTTGCATAGACTGGCACAAAGGAGAATTGAGCAGCAAATTGTAGGTCTACAACGACCTCACTGTTAAAGTATGACTGGACCAAGAAGGGGCAAGAGGTGTGACAACTGTAAGAGTTTGAAAAGGATGCTCTTTAACGCCGTTTCGACTGCTCAACTTATACAGCGCATACATTGCCAAGGTAGCTGTTAAAGGGTTTGGAGTCTTCAGAATAAGAGGACAAAATTTCTCACTGTGAAATACACAGACGACGTTGTGTTACTGGCTAAAGAAAAAATATGTTATAGAACATGATTAATAGACCAACTGAAATTGAGAGATATCGTGAAATAGATAAGAATGTGGAAAAAGAAGGTGATGAGAATCTTAAGGAAACCATCCCCAATACAGATTAAGATAGATCAATAACAGCCGAAAAATGTGGAATATTCCAATAATTTGGGTAGCATAACAAATGATGCAATATGTATACGGCAATTTTAATCCGGGTTTGCCACAGTAAAATCAGCATTCAACAGGAAGAAGGTTCTTTTCACCAACAAACGGGGCTTAAAGTTCAGAAAAAAAACTAGTAAAGTGCTACATTTGTAGCATAGCTTTATACAGTGCTGGAACTTGAACACTTCGGAAAGAAGGTCAGAAATACCTGGAAAGTTTTGAAATGTGGTGCTGGAAAAGGACGGAGAAGATCATTTGGACCTACCGCATGAGAAAAGAAGCAGTATTGTTTGGGGTCAGGGGTGAGAAGAATGTCCTGCAAACAATAAAAAGTAGGAAAGCTAAATGCTTTTGTCATATCTTGCGCAGGAACTGCCTTCTAGAACACACTATTGAAGGAAACATAGAAGGAAAAAAAGTGAGGGGAAGAAGAGGAAGAAGATGTGAGCAACCACTGGATGACCTTAAAGAAAAAATAAAATACTCGAAATTGAAAGTGGAAGCACTAGATCGCACTCTGTGGTTACCTCTTTCGGAAGAGGTTGTAGACCTGTCGTAAGACAGACAGCAGGATGATGCTGATGTACCAATATATACTATATACTAAACATATTGTGTACATAATTTATAAATGTGACCGCAGGCCGCGTAACTCAATATAGTCTGCCACTGTTTGGACACCCCTGGTGTGGCTTATTGAAAAGTTTAACTTGTAAACAACTGACAGACTAAAAATAGTATAAAGTACTTATTCAAAAATTACATGCTTCTAGGAAAATGAAGTCAGTACGACCTAACGCACTGCAAGACTTCAAAAGAAAAAGCTAAGGGAAGAGGAATGATATTCTTAAACTCTACAATAATTATGGATCTTGATGAAAATTGTAACTACAATTTTATGTGTTTATTATTCCTTCATCGCCGACCCCCTTGCCCGCGCCTTCCAAGGCATAGGTCTGTGACCGCGCCACTGCTGATACTGTGGGTTCGAATCCCGCAAGGAGTATGGATGTCTGTCTGTGGTGAATGTTGTGTGTTGTCATGTAGAGGTTTCTGCGACTAGCTGATCACTCGCCCAGAGGAGTGTTCCCGACTTTGGTGCGTCGTTGTGTGTGACCTATAAACCTCAAGAATGAGAAGTCAACAGCCAGTGCTGGACCGCAGCGCCACATAAAAAAGAAATTAATTTTTGTATTGGGAATTATAGCTAATTTATATATCTTATTAGGCTAAGAGTGAAGGAGAATCTTCTGCCATAGCAAACTTTTTACTTATGTGCCTGTGTTTTCTACCTAGTGATGGTCGAATGGAACGACTGAAACATGCTGTAGAAAAGTAAATACATTAACGCACAATGTTTAAGTTTTGTGCTTGTTTGGATATAAATGGACATTCGTTGACTAGCACAAAGGGGATGATGTTACCTAAAATGAATGCTTGTGTTTGTATTGTAACATTTTTAAGGTGAATGAGAAGATAGATACAACGTAAAACATGAAAAAAACAGAGATCAGTAAAACCTCTAGTAACAAGGTCTCAGTGTAGAAGTGCTATAAGGTTCAAGTGAAATCAAATGAAATTAATCGGACACTAAACTCCGAGGCACTTACGTCACTAAATTTATCACGATTAAAGAAAAACAAAAAATTGAGCTCTTCAACTGTTAAAAATTGTGGGGTAGCTTGTAGTTGGTAAGCGATGTATGGAGTGCCACTTTGTGGCTGATATCGGAGATGTGAGAGGATTTAATTAATGTCTGCTTGACAAGGGCTCTCGGCCTGCTGGCATTTCGGGCAAGAGCGACTCGTCTACTTAGCCATCGACTTTCATTACAGCAGTAGATTATATTTGACTTGGAGTTTTTTAAAACACCATTTTAGGGAAAAAAAAATTCTACAAACTGATGTTTCTGTTATAACTGAGAACATTTTAATGGGAAGGAGTCAGAAAACACAAGCACAGAGTAACAATTCTTATGCGCTGAGGCTGTTACTGCAATGAAATTTGAAACATACCGGTTTTTTTAATTAGAAGACTGCTTGGCGAGGAGTTTTATTGAGCTGCACTCCTCACCAAATATTGTTCTGTTGATCAAATCAAGAAGACTGAGATGGGCGGGACTTGTGGCACGCATGGGATATAGGAGAGTTCCATACAGGACTTTGGTGGAGAAAGCTGAAGGAATGAGATTAGACTTAGACTTAGGTTGGAGGATAGTGCTAAGGGGATTCTGGGGAAGTAATATGAGGACGCATGTACTGGATTGGTCTGGTTCAATAGAGGGACCGGTGGCGGGAGCTTGTCAATGTGATAATGAACTTTTGGGGCCCACACGATTGACTAGCAGAGGACCTGTTAGCTACCCAGGAAAGTCTCTGCTCAATGGAGTTCAGTTCCGTTCCATTTCTTTAATTGTTTCGAAAAGAGTAAGACTTAATAAGGAAAAGTTGACTGGATATAAAGTGGACGCTTTTCTTTTCTCTACGACGTCTGTTCGAAATAAGTTTCGCTCCAAAAAGGTTTACCTGTTAAGCTCGACATATGCAGAGGAACGCTTGTACGCAGTGTTCAATAACTAACGTTCCCTGTAGCATGCAAATTAAATGACAAGCCATTATACTATTAATCATAGCCCCTTTTGTCCACCGAATGGTCATTATTTTTCAACATAATCCCTGAGCACAATAATGTATATTCCCCATCTTGCTACGAGTACCAAAAAATTCCATCTCGTTAGCATTCAGTCTCCTGCATTCATTGCAACTCAATATCATTAATTTCAGCTTTCTCGTTCTTGCGGGATCGACAAAATCACGCTGTTTCAGGAGAAAGAAACAAACAAAAATTCGATGAGGCAAGGTCATGTACATAATGAGGATAACTGAGAATTTCCCAGCAAAACGACAGCAAGAAAACTTCAGTCTGCTGTGCGCTGTGTAGTGTACCATTTGTGTGTCACACGATCCTATTGGTGGCAGGTGTCGATCACCATGCACATCTGTAAAGTGGCAATGAACTTCGAAGTGGGAAAATCTGTTTCACCTATAAAATCTGAATCGGACTAGGAACTTCTTATTGGGACCAAGTTACCAGTGTCGTTTTCATTACAATTTTACTTACCCCATTAATAGCATCTGACTGAATGACCCTTGCGCCATTTGTAGCAGGCTACCGCTACTGCTAGTGCTACCTCTTAACGGAAAAAGGCGCATCTTTAACACGAAAATGAAGCTTACATAATGAATATGCCTCGTATAGTTTTTTTAATGTGCCCATTATTATGATTTGGTTTCAACGTAAATTAGAATGTTTTCAAAGATTTGCAGTGAACATCCCCAGTATCAAAATGTATGAAAACCCTTTGATCATTTCTCGAGTAACTGGATCCGTACACATGGAAATTCTAATTGAGTAGTTGTTCGACAGAGATACTGACACACCTAAAAAGGCCTACAATGATCAGTGCGCTCTTACGGAGACTTAATAATTACAACATACAAGCATGCCGCATTTGCATGTAAAGGCGTATCTTATATGTTATTACGTAATATATTATTTTCTCACGGGGCACAGTCCGTAGTGGGCCAGGGCCTCATTATCAAGGCTTCATGATCACATTCAGACACACCACAATCGGAAGGACTCATCTGGACGATTGATCGGCCCGACAGGGAGACCTCTACCTGACAAAACACAACATTCACAAACGACAACCTTACACCGGCGGGATTCGAAACCACAGTCCCAGCAAGCGAGCGGCCACAGATCCACGCGTTAGACAGCGCGGCCACTGGAATTGGCTTAAGTAATATTATTAATGTAAATCGGACAGTTTAGTGCGGAATTGATATTTGGGAAATAAATCCAGGAACTTCTTGAAAAGTAATGAGAGAGATCATCATGACGGATCTGTCTCAGTCAGCACAGTGACTGGATTTAAGGACCAGGAGACTGGGAAATCGACTTGTAATTCCCGGGACAGACATCTATCTCCTCCACAGCTTGTGCAACCTGGTTCTGGGGTCCAATCAGTGTTTTGTCCAATGGAGAGCAGGTGCAACTTGTTCGAGTGTCAAGCGGATGGGGCGTACACCTGACCACTCTTATCTGTACTGGCCAGACATTAAAAGTGCGTGGAGAGTTCCCATCATCCACACATATTTATGGCTCGGTGCTTAAAATGCGTGCTGAAGAAACGAGTAAAATTTGTATGGAGTGGATTAAAGTGGTTCCAATTTGGGTCAAATGTTATCTGAATTTTGATCAAAGATATGGATATATTGGCATATTTTGTACGCTGTTGATAGAATTCATTTATCAATTCGTTTGCGATGTATTTAATTTATGTGGTTCTTTCACCAGGTAGTTCCTTCATTACGAGGTTGATCATTTCAATTTCATTTTATTTATTAATTTTTTACTTTATTTCACGCGTTACTTTCTTGGTTGATTTTCGTTTAATTTATTTTTGTGACTGTTTTGTTGGTCGGTTAGGTACGGCGGCTGAACACCCCTGGTCACCTTCACTCTCACTTCACACTGCGGGTCGGAATCTGCCGAGTTTGTCTAGAACGTAATAATTCAGGAACAGCTTCAGTAATGGCGAGCCACGTCAATCCATTTACAGCTGAAGGCTGTGAAGGGAAGCAGAAGACGAACAATAAAGCGCGGCTTGTAAGTAGTCAGTGATAAAAATCAGCCCTGCGCTTGATATAAGACTGTCTTATAACAGACAGTTGTCCAGTGACAGTAAACGCTTGAACTTCAGTCGATTTGAATATCGCAGTTTATGTGACGCCTTTGAATGGCATTATAGGCACGAAGGACTTGAGAGAAATTACTAGACATAATTAACTCCATGGAGCAGAATCCTTCCTGATCAGCTAGTCAGTAATTTCCCTCATTTTATGGAACCCGAATGTTCATTAATGCATTCACGAGGGCCCGCCAACTGTCCCTATCTTGTGAGTGATCAATCCAGTCCGTGCCTCCTCATCCTATTTCTTGAAAGGCACTTTAACATATCCCTCCATCTACGCATAGGTCTTATTCACTTAGGTCTCCTCATCAAAACCCTGCATGCACCTCTCCTGTCTCCCATACTTGTCACATGTCCCGTCCATCACATTCTTCTTGATTTGAACACCCGAATATTTGATGAGGAGTATAGGTCATCAAGCTCTGCGTTGTGTAGTCTCTCCGCTCCCCTGTTACCTTCTCACTGTTCGGATCAAATATAATCCACAGGACCCTATTCTCGAACTCTTTAGCCTGTGTTCCTCCTTCATTGTCAGAGACCAAGCTCCGCACTCGTACAAAACAACAGGCAAAATTACAGATATGTATACCTTAATCTTCACACATTTCGTTAGGAAACTGGGTGACAAAGAATTTGTTACAGGTAAAATACGTGATTCGTGCATGAAGAAGCCTGGAAATGGTAGGATTTACAGTTCTCGCTTCTGTGAGTGTTACGGCCTGCTGGGTTTAACTCCGCACTGTTCGATACGTGCCTACGTTTCGGAAGAACCTGCTGTCTGTCTCTTCAGAGAAGAGGTATTTCTAACCTAAACACTGCGACAAAGTTTCCTCCTCTAATACCGGTAATCCAGTCCATAATTGGTAACTGTTTTTACTACGGTGTCACAGTTTATATTATTTATATGAAACTGGGGAAAGAAAAAATAAGTTCGGGCTTCGAATATGGACCTGCAGCATCTATACTGCTCAGTTTAAAATTTCTTCTTGGTTCAAAGTAAATTTAGTTGTAATAAGTCTAATCGTTGTTTCGAAGTATATTCAGTTCTACTAAGCCTATTCTTCGTTTTGTCGAAGTTTATTCAGTTCTACTAAGCCTCTTCTATGTTTATTCGAAGTGTATTCAGTTCTACAAAGTGTCTTTTCTTTTTATTCCAAGTGTATTCAGTTCTACGAAACCTCTTCTATGTTTATTCGAGTTATGTTCAGTTCTACTGAACCTCTTCTTTCTTTATTGAAAGTGTATTCATTTCTATTATGGCTCTTCTTTGTTTGTGCAAATTATATTCAGTCTTCTTTGTTTATTCTAAGTGTATTCAGTTCTACTATGCCTCTTTGTCAGAAAATCTCATCTCTGGGACATGATATTCTGAAGACAATCCATGACTTCTTAAACTTCCAGTCAGTTGATCACGTATTATGGGCGATTATATTCCTTTCCTTAATAAGGATGCATATAAAAAAACGCTTAGCGACTCATAGCCGCCTACGATGGGAGCGAATCATTGTAAATTCTGTCGGAAGATCTACTAATTATGCACTCCGGTAACTTTTTCTTTGCCATGGCGCAACACCCCCTCGATGGCTAGGGCCCCCTCATTATGAGGCTTCAGGATCACACTCAGACACGCCATACTCTTCTGGACTCCTCCGGACGAGTGATAAGCCCGACGCAGCGGTCTGTACATGACAACACACAGACAGACAATCATGAACCCAGCGGGATTCGAAACCACAATACCAGCAAGCGAGAGGACGCAGACCCACAACTTAGACTGCGTCGTCTTTGGCATACTCCGGTTACTTTAGTAATCCAAAATCATTTCCTGGTAATTCACTACACGTTGTGTTTTCTACAACACCCTATTTCCTTTGCGGCGCAGCGCATCCCGTTAAAACCCGGGCGACGAAATCTGTGCCTACATTTGATTTACTCCGTGTATATTCAACTCCCACTCACTCCACTTGCTGTAATTATTTATTAACTTCCAACCGTCTGCTAGGAAGTGTAAGAAAATAAGGAGACTGGAGAGTTGCTTTGACACCAGTGGATCCGGAACGTGGCCTGATGGTGGCAGGTGGCAGTACAATACAGTATAGTTGTAGCACGAAGTGGTCGTGCAAGCGCAGTGACTACTAAGAGAAATATTATTCAGTGGAGGACAAATTAAAAATAATCTACAGAGTCAATCGTGGAGAAGCAAGAGTTAGTTTTCACACAGTGTGGAATTCCAGAAGGAAAAATACGTGGATGGTTTACAGGAAGGAAAAAAATTACATTTGTCTGTAGACACTACAGAAGAAAACGCACAGTTTTAAAGAAATAAAGGCAGACATTGTGAAAACTGTGAAGTAGGTAATTGTTTACACAAGTGGCTTTTACAGAAACCTACAGAAAAAATAAATAAACGGTGTAATTTAGAAGCGAAAACAATTAATTCATTAAACTGCATAGCAGAATCTGCAGGCAGGTCAACTTCCAGAAATTTGCGTAAATCAGCAGAAAATTACAGTACGGACGAAATATTTATTCACTGATATTTGCCAATGACCAAGGCATTCGATTTATATTTATGAAACTAAATGGTGGTAAAAAACAAAACAAAAAAAAGCGACTTTGTTGCGGCGAGCAAGAAGACTGGCAAACAGAAGCTCAAAATTTGTGCTTGTAACTTGGCATTTCTGCCCGCGATCCACAGGAAGTTTTTGAGTACTTGAAAGATACTTTCTGACAGCGAGTTTGTACCATCAGTAAGACGCCATTCACTATCAAAAACTTCGAAGATGGATCTTTTTTATTTTCTGTTTACTGTCCAGCCTATCACTCTGCTGATGTCTTGCAATCGAACACCACTGCAGCCTACAGATCAAATCACAATTCCACTCTACTATCGCAGCGAACTCCTTGGTTGCGTTGTAAAACCTAAACTGCTTATCACAGAATATGTAAAGATATTAAAGCTAAATGATATGACTTTCAGTGTTGGTTCAACCTGCGGAAAATCTAAACTGGGCTACTACTGCAAACTGCTGAAAAAAGTGCTTTGTAAAGACGAAGGTTAATTCTGTTTTCAGCACAAGACACAAAGGGTGCAAATTGTACAATATACTAACTTAGAAGAAGTTGGTCTCATGGCTTTGATTGATGTAAGTACATATAGAAACTCCGACTACGCAGTGCCTCGTGACAAATTGGGACTGAACCAACGAATATGAAATAAAAAGCGACATTGAAAACAGTTGTAGTGCTTCCAGTAGCAGAAGTTCTAAGATTAAGTACACTGATTGAAAACATTAATCAAGTGATGACATGGTTAGTACACCAGAGATCGCCTTCTTTTGCTGCACCTAGATAACATTAATAAATTTGCTCGATGGAAAGAAAAACACCAGCTTTGATAAAAAAACTTAATGTGATAATATTTGTAAGCCGACGCAAATGGAAGTACAGATCTGAGGTGTACAGTTTTTTTTTGTGATTTGGGGCAATGGTTGAATGTAAACATTAGGTACAAAGAATTACTAATTTAATATGCCTTCCATGATATACACTTTATTTCAGTCATCAAGAAATAGTCTATTCTTATACCAGGCGAATATTATTTATGTATATAACTCTATTATTGAAGACTCACCTATGCCCAAGCTTGATATCGAGGGCCCGCTCTATAATGAGCCCTGAAAATTTATCTACAATATACGGAGTATTTTATGACTGACTACATGTATATATTAAGTAGCCTTTTCCATGGAAATGTTTAATAGTGACGGCTCCACATTCAAAACTGAGACTTGTGAAGGAAGGGAAGGAAATCAAGACATGACCAAACTGAAAGAAAAGGAAGTGCAAGTCGACCGAAGATACAAACAAGAGGACGGGAAATGTGCAATGCATAGCGCCATGTCATTTCTGTTTTTTGTCTCAGTTAATTGCTGTGTAGCAACTTTTGATGGTAAGTTTTAATTATTATAAAACTGGTCCTGCCACGACACACACCGACCAAGACAAGTGCTTTGAAGGTTTCTTGGAATTTTCTGTACTCTAAAAACATATTCAAAATAAAACAAATTCGATTATAGCGATGTTGCTATAATACGGAGAAAATGTGTAGCGTGTGTGACAACATGTAGCGTGTGTGAAAATATGTAGCGTGTGTGACAATATGTAGCGTGTGTGACAATATGTAGCGTGTGTGACAATATGTAGCGTGTGTGACAATATGTAGCGTGTGTGACAATATGTAGCGTGTGTGATAATATGTAG
>Ga0123352_10006862_pt1 | contig 17518 bp, 8 predicted proteins | sample TergutLab28metaG_FD_89700 | JGI IMG/M metagenome (GOLD analysis project Ga0123352, IMG submission 89700) | Labiotermes labralis P1 segment gut microbial communities from Petit-Saut dam, French Guiana - Lab288 P1 | ecosystem: Host-associated > Arthropoda: Insects > Digestive system > Gut ... | reverse complement strand
GCAATACAACCCATGAAATAACTCAACAAATTAGTCGCAAGCTCCTGAGGATGGATGTATTAACATCCGAAACATGTTGAGCATTAAATAATGAAATAATAAAGCAAGTGACATCAAGTTGGTTTCTCTTTGCTCAACTATCAAGATGATGTGGGATATTTTTTACTTCAAAATAATAAATGATCGCCCTTGCCCAATACCTTTCTAGCTCGCATTCCCCATTCAACCGCGCAAGGTGAGACTGACAATGGATTTTCAATTCTCGGTAGTGGCAGAGATTCTTCTTTTTGTTTTTGCGCCCAGGCCGACAGTACGGAACGTTTAGCCTATTATGTAACAGACACTGTGGGTTCTGGCAACGGCGACTGAGCAGAAATACGTTACACTTCCATTTAAAACTGACATCAAGAATAATTTGGAGCTTTAAATCCACACTCTTTTCTGCACCTTCATTTCATGATGCGGGTGCACAAGTGTCCGGTTGCTTGCATCGTCTCATTCACGACCTACACATAAACACGCACACACACACACACACTGTATATGATAAAAGCCTCGTGGAGGAGATAATAGTCGCATATTCAAGTTTTCTGGGATGTTACATCGTGTGAGTTGGGAAATGATTACAAGTACGCATGAACTGCTAGACTCTGAAGATGTAGGCTGTTTGTTCCTCCGAGATGTGTGTAACTATTTACCAGCAGACGTGAGGTAACATCCGAGAATGCTGTATTGTTCTACAACAACGCTGCGAGAACCTAAAATCTCGCACGACAACCGTCACTCAGTTAATCATAATATTCTCCGTATTTTGTGAAACTTGAATGTTTATTGTCTTTTTCTAAAGCTGTTTTCCTTATCCTCCGTCTTGAGCCCATTTAACCGAATGCACAGGCTCATAGCCTTCTCCTTTGGGATATATTTTAATTTTTTCACCTCTGTGCGGGAGCCGGGTTAGCTCAGCTCATATAGCGACTCGCTAGGGGCTGAACGGTCCGGGCATCGAATCCCGGTGTGGCGAGATTTTCCGGACCTGTCCAGACCGACTGTGAGGCCACCCAGCCTCCTATACATTGGGTACTGGGTCTCTCACGGGAGTAAATGGACAGGGGAGTGGCGTTGACCATCCACCCCCAATTAGCGCTAAGGTTAAAGAAAGAGTAGATCAATACTTTTACTCCCCCTCTGGGCCTTCGTGGCTGTTCTAAGGTGAATTTTGCCTTACCTTCATCTCTGTGCGCCTGGAACGCCACAGTTCATCTTTAGATATCTAGAACACAATTTTTGATAATAGCAATTCTGTCACCGAAAGTATGATCGTGAATTCTGTGCTAATCGTGGGACTTACAGACACACTGTGTGACCACGGTATGTCAGAAATGACGTCCACCTACACTTCTTGTTACTCTCGGTTTCAAAGATGTCTGCACATGTCTGTAAATGTACTCTAAACTGAAAGCAATCCCACCCACTAGCAAGAAAGTCTTATAATATTAAAATATTCCTATTCGTAGCAAGTTAAGTTTCCATACGGAACAATATCACTAATGCATGCGAAACGGTGGCATGTAGTTTAACTTTAGGCAAGATGTCTGTAATAACCCATAATAACAGTACAATAACCGGCAGTACTGTGGAACAGTTTAAGCCCGAACATCTGAAGCTCCATTGTCTGGACCATTTAGTATTTGAGTGGTGCGATATGGGGAGATTACAGAGAGCACCACAATATTTCCCTTCTCTTAAAAATTCACGAAATAATACGAAACGCACTACTGTGCTTAGGGTACACCTGCCACATCAGGATCTACCAGCAGCACTCATCTACGAAGAAGACGAAAATGTAATGCGCGAGAAGCATGCCGCAAGATGATGATAGAGCTACAGAGAACGTGAGTGAAGAGACGTGGCAATTTCAGTTTCAGTTTTTGTACAGCAGTAACATCAGATTACAACAATGCTTTGTGATAGAATACACTAACGTATTCTGTTTCAAATTTATTGTGAAGCTTCAAGATTTACTTCATATAGGCGTTGAGAAGCTTCGTGAAGATTGGTCATTTATTCTCACGTATATATGAAAGTTTGTATTTAGGAAGGTAGGTAGGCACGTACGTAGGTACGTACATACATACAACATATATAGATGCGTACATACATATATACATACGCAGATACATACGTACGTGCGTACGTACTCTGAGCTCTAACCATCATGTATGTGTATTTTATGTTGTGCACGATAATGGGTGAAATTTCCTAAATAGGCATTCAATGCTTCTCATGCTGTAGGGTAAAAATGATGGTTACCAATATATTTAAACACGACTGTGATGTAATATTAGCGTTATTATGTGAATTTAAGATGCATACTAGAGCCTTCTGGGATATCGTGTCGTGTATTAGTTATTAAACTGAGCCTTTTGACTCCATTTACAGCATAGGTCCCTGAAGATGGAGCCAGAAAATTTACTAGAATATTCGCACCTATTTACCAAGATATACGGTGTCAAATTCCAGAACACTACATTCCAGAAACTAAGTATGGTTAGCAGGGGTCCACAAATCCAGGGCGCCACATAACAGTGGCCAGCTGTATTTTGTGCCGGGCAGGTTAATATTAGCGGGTTCTCAGTACGAAATTTGCTTCGTGCTACACCTTTGATGCAGGCAGTTATGAAGTAGCTTCTTGATTTTTGAAAAATTTTCCCACCACTTTTCGTCAAAACCTTAAATTTCATAAATCTTTACTTGTCTACTGCACGAACATTTCACCAGCACCGTGAATCGCAGCCAATATGGACCCAAACCTATATTTTGGAGAACACTGAAATTCTATATACATTGCGAAGTACATCCCCTTTAGTTTTATGCAGCGGGTTGGGAAATCTAAATTACTGGTTCAACCAGAAACAGAGGATATCATTCTTGCAGTCACGAAGATTACAGTGCGCTAAAACTGCTTGTGAAATGTGAATTGTTAGCGCTTTAAATCTTGGTGAAAGATATAAAAATAAAAACTCCCTCTTAGATTAAAAAGCGCACATGGCAGGGCTTGCAAGCGTGGGAGGTCGAAACTATGGCTGTACATGTGAATAAATTGCACAGCGGCCTAGCCTTGCAAACGCACTGTTTTTATAGACCAAATTCAAAACACAGACACTGTCACATGTGTGCTACGTGTGATGTAGCGGGACAATGTATTTTTTAAAATGGAATTCATGGACTAATTTTAAAAAATCTAAATATACAAGAATTGAAATTTTTTCTCTTGGGGTGAAGAAAAGCGATCTCTACTGAAGCCATTGTTAGGCTTACGATTTCTATTTATGCACTACAAATCAGAATGAAAGTAAAAGTAGCTACATTCAGTAACAATTTCTGCGAATAACTAGCCTGCCTTCGTCAGCTCCGCAGAGCGGTACACTTTTGAACGTCTAGCAGTCTTAAATCGCTGTCAGAGTTGCATTAAGATGTAACAACCTGTAATTGAATTGTTTGTTTTTAATAGGTTACATGGCATAAAATAGCAAAATAACGATTTTAATCTCGGCCTTCCGAGCCTTAGTGATCGCTAAAATGATCTCCCACGAGAGAACAATAAATACGCTCAAAGAGGGAAGCTCATTTTCGGATGAAATTCGATTGAATAACCACTTGCCTCATTTAACGACACAACTTAAAACACACAGGTTATGTTATCTCTGGCGTAAATGGCAATATGATCATGAATGGTGATTGGATAAAAATTTGGACGCAGAAAAATTAAAAGTCAAGTTGCTACAGAGACTCTAAGACACCAATAAATAATCTTAGACTGAACCACTGATAAACCTTTCGGGTTTCAACAGACAATTGGGATGCCATACCTTAAAATTGTAAATGCCATTCAGGCACACATTCACCAATTTCAGAATTTAAAAATAAAATTATTTAATATCAATGCTTATATCTGCTTTGGTAAATAATTTCCTTTTTATAATTCCGTTTACAGCCTGACGATGGCTACATTGAGGTAGCCGAAACATGTAGCTGTTATTTACATATATACATATATATATATATATATATATATATATGTTGTGTGTTTGACTGATGGTCCTCATTTTCTACAATTTGAACACATCAGGTTTGCCATACCTTATAAACAAAGAGGTATTCTTCTATATGACCACTCCAGTTCATTACAACCACATGCCATTAATCGGCAACTATCGTACCTGGGATCTCACGAGTATGAGATAATAGCGCCAACAATAGGAAGCTTAGTAAAGCATGGGTGTAGGATACTGGGTGTGTATCCTTTCACACCTTGAATTCAGAGCTGTGCAGGTCAAGAGATTATTGACGAAGGTGGAGAAGAAATACTGAGAAAATAAACAAGAGAATAAAGAAAGGAAGAATTAGGTGTCGGAAGGGTATTATAAAAACAAAAGAGAAGATGAATAAACTAGAGGAAGATATGTTGACAACCGTAATTACTGTTTCCTTTATACGAAACATAGTATGTGTAATATTGAGAAAAACATGACTGCAAATTGAATTAATTTTTATAACTTGGATTCGTTTTGTGATAGGATCCTCTGACCAAAGACTTGAGATATCATGTCAGACAGAATCTGTAGTGCAATAACGTGAAATGAGAAGGTTCTCTGTCATTTACGATTCAGTTTATTTCTTCTATTACAATTCTTGATGTATTCAGTGATTTGACGTCAGATATAAATGTATTAAAACATTATGGCCTATTAGTTCCTCTGTTCACTTCAATAAGCACTTAAAGATTCCTGATTAATCTAACGACTGCTTTAATAACCATTAAAAGGAATACTTTGTGTTCAGAAACTGTTAAATTTCCTCTACGCACTCCAAGTAATCTGTTGGTAATCTCGTTACATAATGCTTAGACAGCACAAGTACCAAAAAGTTGCTGATTTCACTTAGGACCTTAGAATTCAGCTTAAAGTAGAGGACATGTCAAAGCTCAGAACTTGCCTTTGGGTAACATTGTACTGAAGGGTTATAATCATTCAGAAAACTTTCACTCGAAAAGAATAATTTATATGTGCGTCTGTCCTCGTTTTCGGTAAGGCAAGATTAAGTATTACGTAAATTAGCGTTACGCATATGACTAAGAAAATTCAAGTCAGAAAACTACGCTTTCCATGCTACTATTCGCCATCATAGTAAAATACACTGGATTTTAAAAATCTTAGCAAATGTTTGCGTAGCCCATATTGCAACCTTCGTTACAGAAAAAGTAGGCATGTGGCGTATTCGTTCTTCTACAAATCCTAGCAGCAGCGACATAATTGATACACAGTATTACTATTAGTATTACCTTTGCTGAGACAATGAAAAAATATAAAATGTCTGGATCAACAGACTACCATTCTTCTCTCGCAAAATTTAAATTGTGACAAATAGAATGTTATTTTCCTACTTTGCCCACAAGCAGTGACGTTAACGCTGTGTGCATGCTCATACTGGATACAAATGACTGCAGAGACCCGTGTTAAGTTTTCATATACCACAGTCTTGAAAATTTCCTGATCAATTTGTTGTATGTGAAATGTTACGTAGTTAAGGTATTTACTGCTGAATTTATTTTGCAGTTAGCTCAATAACACAATCATTTCCGGACTGTGTGCACCTGAATACTTTCCTCTGCTTGCTTGCACAGGATTCGCCCTTTAAGTTTGTCCTGGTGTTTTAGATACTCCCTGCATTCTATACACAATCATTTTCTGTAATTTCCTTCAATATCCTTCATCCCGAAATATCTATCATCTGCAGATAGCAGCCCATTTACAATATCCAGAATCATAGAAAACCTTTTCCATGAAAAAGATCTAACAGATTTCGGGCTAATTCACGGTGTCAAAAATTAATATTAAGCTTGTAATTTTAACCAATTGTCATTAGATTCGCCATGATCTTTTTCAGAAACACTAAATATCTACATTTTTCGGAACTTACTCGTCCATATCCAGGAAACGCAGTAATTGGTTTTTTGCATAAAACAATTAATTTACTCTCTGATGATGGACCAGTTAGGTCCGAAATGTGTAGGAGACTATACATTTTAAAATCATTATTTTGAATAATGTGACAATTGTGTCCTACTGGTATAATTAATTTTATTTCTTTCTTCTTACATACCTAATATACAGATATAGCGGCTTTTGTTGGCTGGATTCCGCTCTTAAAGGGACAAGACTTTCAACTCTACATCTCGTTCAATGAAACATGTTGGCTATACTGTCCCCCCAAAATAATTTACAGTCGTAGAATTTTCTTATAATAGTTGCTGCCTGAAAAACCCCACTGCAAAGATTTTATTATATTAATTCTCTATGTTAATTTTTACTCATTTCGGCTGAAGAATAAGAGGGAACATTTAATTTCGAAAAGTGAGATTGAGAGTTTAATCCCCACTTTAATCAGAAGTGTCAAATATTTTAATTTTGTTGTTTTTCTATGTAACGTATTTGTAGTCTGCATGATAATGGCTTATTAAGTCTAAATATATGACCCCCACACGTGAGAGAATAAAGGGGATTTTCTAATAAACTAGTTGTAATTGGCTGTGCTTAAACTTATTTTTTTATTACCTTGACGGATTAGTGTTGTTCCCAGATATAAAACGTGGCAATTTTTAGTGGAGTCATCGGTATCTTCATGTATTTAATCTATTCTGTATTCTGGATACAAAAGACTCTCTGTGCGTCTGGTTCTATAGCCTTCTGAATAATGACTATTACAGCTTCCATACCGACGGTATGGTTAAATCGAGAAAAATTAGTTGGACGAAATGTGTTCTACGTAAAGAGGTTGTCGTGGGTCTTAATCTAAAGAACCTCTTGAGACACCCAGGCGCGGTTGGGTGGATAACATTAAGACGGTTCCTAAAGGAGCTATTTGTGAAGGAAAGTCTTGGATCACTTAACTCATCGTAATTTCTAATTACGTGACTTTGTTAATACGTTAATTAACATCTAAGTTCCACAGAGGCAGATTATTTCCTGATAACTGCTCAATTATTGACTATTCAAAGAAGATGCTATAACATGAAATTAGCTAATATTTGTACTAATTTTGTAAGTAAAGACATGATTACTCGTTTGCTTAAATCATCAGACGCCTATGATGACGAGATTGATATGTAGACTGGAACTTCAAATGATGCTGTTTCTAAATGATTAATGCTTCTCCTCTTCAGTCACGGGGAACGTGGTGCACTAAAACATACCAGCCAGTTTCGTGTTTGAGATACGCGAGCAAACTTTGAGGGCAAAGAACAGTCTGACTAACGATGCTAAGACTTCGTTCTTCCTAATGCACGTGTGAGAGCAACAGAAGCTTTCCGGGAGAAGCGGAGCAACTGACAACGCAGAACTTAGGCATTTGTGTTATATTAAGTAACATCCATATCCCTTCTTATTCCCTTTACTTCATAAGGCGGCTATGCGGAGGGCCAAAAGCACGTATGTTGGAAGACTGCATCGGCACTGTGATGCCGTCGAGTGAATTTATATTAGACCTCTGCCAGATAAGTCCGGCCTTTTTGAGAGTCAGAAAAATGTGTAAGGTAAAGATGATACTGTGTACAGTACGAATGCATATGGGGAGTGGTTCTTTAGATCCATCCATTCTTAATCTCGTCACTGGGTACAGCTGAGTGATACGTTTCACGACACGGCCGCTCTACCCCCGGGAAATTGCCCTACGATAGACATTGAATAGTAGGTTTTTGGGTCCCACGCTCGATCTGAATGCGTTGAAGAACAGAATACTCCCGCTAGACCAGGAATCGAAACGAGGTTCCTCGATTACCTTAGGGGGTTAGAGCTGTTCTGTTCATCTGTTTCTAACTGCGTGATCAATTATTTTGAACATATTTACATACTTTTAACCTACGTTTCTTACAAAATGCAAATAAAAAGCGTATATAACATTAAATTTAGTAACTTTCAACACACTTTCTTATACACAACATTATAAATTACCCCTATTTATTAATAAGTGTTACGTAATTATTATGAATCAAATAGCTTTCAGAATTATTACCTTGAATTAAACATTTCCTATCTTTAAAACACATTTTCTTTCCGTACTAGCCCAAAATCACACGCACACACACACACAAACGCGTGTTTATATATATATATATACCAATACCAACGTTTATTTAAATTGTTAATTAAAATTCACAAACCTTGTTATTTCCTAAAAGTAAACACAAATCGGCCAGTTAAATACAACACTGCAGCGTGTAATGGCTTCAACCACAACACGAAACAGGCAAGTCCTCCGCCCACATTTGCTACTGTGTTTGTAAAAACAATATTTCAAAATACTACAAAAACAAATCATTACACCATAAATACTGACTACGATTCCAGCCTTTGGTCATCAACACTGAAATGGCTATATCTTCCAACTGCCGTAAGGTTACATATTTGTTTCCTCTCAGTGACTCACACGATACCCTGAAAGCTCTGGAAATATTTCAGGTGCTAAAGCAGTAGTCACAAGAGTTGTGGCAGGTCAAATATTTCTTCCTTAATACCACCAATTTCTGTCAATTTCCTGTCGGTGTTAATCCAGAAATATTATTCTCATACTGCAAACGTGAGACAGCTACCTTGTACGTGCAGCGGGGAGATAATGTTGCACTTAAACTATATGCGTGTATGTTTGAGTGTATGTGCATGATTGTATGCATGTGTAACATTTGCAATAGCAACTTCAGAACAAATCAGACAATATTTCTTCAAGTCGGGAAAACTCAAGTAAGAAAAGTTGCAGCAAGCTTATAATTAATTTTACAGAATCTTGTTCCAGTCACTCTTTCAGGAGAAGATTTACAAACGTTGTGTTCTTCTCCATATCATTTTTGTTTTGCAAAATAATATAAACATAGCCACAGTATGCAAAAAAAAGTATTTATTTTGACTTGACAACTATTTATGAAACAGTAAGGTAAATCAGTCCCATTACAGGCCCCAGGTGCCCAGAGGTTTCCAGGAAATTAGGGTTCCCAGATTACGTGAAAGTGGCCCAGGATGGTGGTAAGGTTGTCAGCCTTACGCACCGTCGGGTTTTTGCCCCCAGAAAATACTCCTGGTACTCATTTCTGTTAGAGGCTGGGTCGACCCCAGGGCCATAGTGTGATCGGAGGGATTATATCAATGAAAAATTCCAATGACACCATCGGGAATCGAAACAGCAACCTTCCGATTTGTAGCACAGCACCTTAACCACTCTGCCACCGCGGTCCCCATTTATGAAAGAGTACTGCGGCATTTTTATGACTGAACAGTTCTCCATAAACATTCCCGAAAATTATGTGACAGTCCATAGCGTGGATTTTGCAGCTAGACGTCGTCCTGTCACCCCATAGTTCCGGGTTGGATCCCAGGCTCGTCCATCTAGTGAACAAAGTGGCACTGAGACAAATTCTTTTAGCTAGACTTTCTGTTCCTTTTGTTTAACTTTCCATCAATACTCTACGCCCATCCATTCGTTCGTCTGTCTTTCTTTTTAAGTCTGACTTCTTACATCGACTCATTGTAGGTGTAGAGAGTTATTATTGCACCTGATCACAGTCTGTGACATACATACATTTGTTAGAACTCCTCTGGACGAGGCATTTGTCCGTCACAGAGACCTCTACCTGGTAACACAACACTCACAACAGACAGAGAGCCATGCCACCGGTGAGATTCGAACCCGCATTCCCAGGTACCGAGCGGCCGCAGACCTAAACTTTAGAACGCACTGCCACCTGGGTCTGCCATTCGTCTGCCAGCGAAGCTACGTAACCTTAGTAACTGACAGCGTCGTTAAATAACACACTTATGTGGCGTTCGGGTTTGCATTAACTTCCTAACAAGGCTGCAGCAAATGCGTTTTATGTTCGTATGTAACAGAAAATGGAAATTCATCACAACGAAATCGCAGTTATTGCATCAGTTCTCTGCGGAAAGAGGTAACAGAGGTTTTTCTTGGATCCTATCTTATGGTAAATTTGTTTTTTCCAGTAAGATGGACAAGAGTATGTCACGGAGACGCTTAGCAATCCGCTGTCAACGGCATTTATATAATCGCCACGAAGTGATATATTCAATATGTGTTTGGTGGCAAATTGTGAGAAATTAACATTTCCATTAAACGGAACAAGTAGGGCAAGAGTGTAGAATTTCTATGTAGAACTTTTGAACAGTAACTGCCATAAAAATACAAGTGTCCGAAATTTGATTTGGAGGTAAATACTGAGCAAAGTTCAGAACAGTTTAGTGTATCAAAATTGTGAAGGAAACTCAAACGATGTGTTGCTACCACTACGACTCTTTTAGACGTATTCTTACAACTAAAACCAACTAAATACGCTCTTGTTATAATTTAATTTTCAAAACTTCTCCTTCATGTTTTGTCCATGAAGTTCCATCATGGAAGTCAGTTATATAATACGAATATTTTGGTATAATATTGTATCCAAGTACCCTATGGTATTATGTTGAATCATCAGTGTGTATTATACGTATATAGGATGGAGTAGGTACACTGGAATTATAATAGAAATTATTATAGAACATACAAAATAAGACAAAATATATAAAAGCATAAATATCTAGATTTTACTCTATAACATGTAGTCAAATACTTATTAAAATTCAAGAATTGTAATGCGATGCCAAAAACTGTAAACTCTAAATGTAAGTATTAAAAGATATAGCGATATTTATAGTATGTAGCAGTGGTGGAAGCGGTCGTATGGTTAGGAGAGTGAGTTGGGTACTGTAGTCTAGGAAGTAGGTAGGATGTCGGGAGTATTGATAGATATTGCTTTACGGGGGTGACTTATTTTGAGAGCCAAAGATAAGTTGTTGCATTTGGTTCTTTTTTTCGTCCGCATTTTGTTCTGGTATGAGTTTTTTATAATAACAGTGTGACTGGATGTAAAAAATGTTCGTACGGAAATTTATGGTAGCAGTAAAGAGCCCATATTCATGATTTTTGTCTAGAGTGTGTTGAGGGTTATTTTGTTTTATATATCTCGTATAATCCTGGTATCTTTGTTTTAAGCATCGATTGGTTTGTCCAACGTCAGATAATTGATATGTGACACATGAGATTTCATAAATCCGGTTTTCATATATTAATGTACATTATTGTCGGTTCTTCTGTGGGGTCATGTTACGGTGTTTGCATTCTTTAAGGTTATTCCCACTTTTTAAAAAATTCGTGGTCTTGCATACTGATGGGCTATGGTATATCAACGTTTTCTAAGTTTTAATATTTTGGGTTGTCACTATCCCGTTCATGACTGTTTAAGGTGTGTTGTAACTGGGAATCTAGTTTTTGGGTTAGCGTGTACGGAAAGTTATTAGCTCGCGCTGTGTTTTAGTAAGATCCATGCCTTTTGTTTCCGTTCTAGTGTGTGTGGGAGTGAATGCATATCTGTGATGTAATTAATGGTAATAATTGCATTGCAATGCACGTTATAAACAATGTAAAATCTTTGACTTCTTTGGAGAAAATGTCGCTCTAAGCCTGAAGCGGTTGAAGAACATTAACAAAAGCTCTGCCACTACAGCCGAGGGCCGAATCAAGTAAATCCACAACAAACGGAAGTTTTTTTACACTACGGTATTCAGTGGTTGTTTGTGTGGTCGAATTTCATGCTCTTTTAATCATATATAACATTCAAGTCAAGAAATCTTCGCGACTAGGGTTGATAAACTGATTAGTTGTGTTTATGGCACGCAGTATCTTCGATCACCTGGTATCAATTCCCCGAACCTCCGATCAGCAAGCTAACGGTAAACACTCTGACCACGAAATCCATTACCCTGAGCACACAATACCACCCAACCGCACGCCGTGGCGTTAGCAGAATGATTGATACGACGTTTACATAATGGAGGATCACACTTAAAATATCCGTTCTGATGCAGGACGAGAAAAGTCGACAAGAGATGAACAAACACGGAGAGCAATAATTTTCCTGCTGTCTACTTAAATGTGCTAACTAAACACAGAACTGGAGGACAGTGATGGGTTACGAAAACTGGTGAACATCGACGACGCACAGAGGTCGTTATTTGCAGCAGCGTGTGGCACACGAGGGGAACTACGGAGTGGCATATACTAATTAAGCCCGAAAACCTGAAGGCCAGAGATTGCTCTAAACTCGATCACGACTGGGTCCACCGGTCGGCTGTTATTAATCCTTTAAAGCACTCGGGTTCGACTATAGGGGAGGAATTCCGTCGTTGTCTGAGTTATATTATCGTCTTCCGAAGGACTATATTCCGCGGAGTTAATTACCTTTTTGAAAACTCAAAGGCGAAATTGTCTTACGACGGACGGTCTGTCGGTCATTCAATCAGTCCTTCATTTAGTATGTCTGTCTTGGTGTCGAACCTCTGCTGGGGTTCATCACCAGAATTCTGCGCACGCCTGTGGACAATTTATGTCTTGTTTCTCGAGGGGAACTGTATCTAATGAGCTGAAGTTTCTGTCCCCTGGCCCTTGAAAACTGACGTTCATTTTAACTGCACATACAGTCCAGTTCTTTCTTCACAAAGAACGCCGCCCATGTCTATCAAAAACATGAAACTTTAATGCTGTTGATGGCAGTAATGGTTGCTCATGGAGATAATCATGCGAAAAACATAATTACTCTATGTGGTAAAGTACGCACTGTGTTAATGTTACAGCAGATATTTGAAGAATAAAAGACCAACTTCCTGTCACTTGCTATATTATTTCACGTCTTATGTGCTCAATATGTTTCGGACATTATTATATCCATCATCAGGAGCTTGCGACTATTCTGTTGAATTACCACACTTGTATTGTTCTTGGTTCCATGTGTGTTGGAGATTCGGTGTGGTTGGGTTGGAGTGGTATCCGTGTTGCAGGCTGAAGAACAATTCTTGTGCTTCAGTCTGCAACACGGATACAACTCCAACCCAACCACACCAAATCTCCAACACACATCGAACCAAGAACAATACGACAAGTGTGGTAATTCAACAGAATAGTCGCAAGCTCCTGATGATGGATACATTAATGTCCGAAACATATTGAACACATAAGACGTGAAATAAAATAGCAAGTGACATCAAGTTGTTCTTTTATTCTTCAACTATCACAATGATGCACCGTCCAATAAACATAAGTTACAGCAGATGTTGCACAGAGTTGCCAGTAGACTTTAAAACGGTTTACTACTGGTTGCAGAAACACCGTAGCTGCTAAGACGAAAAGCAAAGATACGTTTCCATTACGAATGTTTTCAGTTTGCCTAATATTATTATATTTCTCTGAATGCATGAAACATTTGCGCACTTTTCATTGTATTCTGTTCAATGAACCGAATAAAAATTTCTGGTGAAAAAATGTAATTACGGGGGGTCACCAAAAAACCGAGTAATCTGACAAGTCGAAGTTGGACGGCTGACAAATAACTTGTGGTTGAATGTGACTTGCAGTGATTAGTTCATTATTAACTGATTGATTATCTGGAAGCTGCATATCAAACGTGTTATTCTTATTTGACAATATTCTACAGAACATGCGATACGGTTATAATTATATTTATGTGATGCCTGATTCCTCCTAAATACTCTGAACTATTTCTGTTGGAGGTAGCTCTTGAATTGTCCACACCTACTTCAGTCAACAAATTCCTGTTCATTCAAACGCTTTTTGGCTGTTACTGTAAATAAACTAAATGAAAGTAAAATAAATAAATTGTCATTATCGTAACATGTGGCTACTGAATAATATCCCAGAAATATTTCAGCTATCAGTTAGTCATGGTCGGATAACAAGACATGTAGGCAGCTACAAGGCATCAAGTGTCCAGTCTAGAGTACAATCAAAATAAACAATCTAATACAATTTATAATAAAATGTAATTCTTGCGATTATTTATTCCTATCAAAACCACGGGTTCGTCCAAATCTGATGGCCATTCTGAAAACGACTTTGTAACTTTTATGTGCTTGTGGCGTTCTGTGATTTTATAGCGTGATGTAATAAAACAAGAATTTTTCGTTTCAAAACTTTAATTCATTGTGCTATTCACATTATACAGATTCAATACATTTGGGAAGTGAAGGTGGAGTTTGCTGGTGAGTGGATGGGCCATGCCGACTCGTACGACTGTTTGGTATCGCCCACTTTCCCTTTCGTCTAGTCTGTTCTTTTTTTTTACCTCGTCCATTACTACAAGGATATAAGTTCTTTGTGGTATAATATCCATGCAAGATGCAAAGACCTTCCATTCTTCAACTTCATGTCCTGCAATTAACTTTTTTTCCCTTCCTTGTTATAAAAATGTAAAGGATTTTACTGTGTGAAACGCCAGCTGTGTAGACACTGAATTTAACTCATGGCTGGGTTTTCCTTGAATAATTGATGGTTCTCCACTCGAGATGACTATAATTAATATATTTTCATTCTTTCAGTTTCATCAGCGTTGCTTCGGATTAAGTGGGATCTGACGTCACTACGTTGTTGAATAATGCGGCTAAGGTGGTGACACCGTACAGTCTGTAATATTAGTCAGGTGATGCACGCAGATGTCTCCATCCATTTGGTAGCCTACCTGTCTCCCACACTACAGATTTTAAAGATCCACAAGACTTAAATATCACTAAATTCATTAACACACGGGAAACGAAATCATATTTATTTTGTTCGTGAACTTGAGTAATCGAAATTGAAATACTTCGTTGAAAAAGCTTTAGGAACATGCGCATTCAATTTTGTATACCGTAACGTAAATGCCAGTAACAAATTCTGTGTTATTCGTACTGTGTATATTCTTACAGTCAATATATCATCCAAAACATGCACTCTGCAATACTTCATTTATGATATATATCAACGACTACACGTTTCGGTACCAGGGTGCCTTCGTCAGTTAGTTATTATAAGAAAAGTACAAGCCAATAAGCTGAATTATATACCTTTGTTATGACTCCCTGAGGAAGGCACCTTGGTGCCGAAACATGTAGGAGCTGATAATGTAATAAATAGTTTATCCCGCATACATGTATTGGATGATATATTGACTGTCAGTAAAAAAAAATTTAGCTTTCGTAAAATAAAATCGAGGGAATTCCTTTAAAGGTCCCGCTACCGGAGAAGTTTGGTAATATCCGATATTCGACAGCAAAAATGACACCATAAAAAGTATTACACAGAGTGTATATCATACAAATAATTAATTGTCAAAGTATGCATAGTTTTCCTTTGAATCTTCATTACACAGAAGGATAACAATGAACATCTCGGAGCGACAGGCTTAACATGGCCAAAGAGCACCTTGAGGCTGCGTAGGTAACGTCCATGGAGATGCTAGAGCGAAGATAAACTGTATCTACTGAACACATGGAATGAAATTTAATGTGCGTGTGTGAAGTGTTACACGTAGATTTTTCTCCGTAAATTTAAACTGCTTTATTTGTATTAAAACACTGATAGCTGAGATGCCATAATCAAAGATAGTTTAATAATAGTAAAGCAGAAGATATTTTATCAGTCCTTATCCTATTGCAATTATTATTTGCTTGTATAATTTATTTAATGACGCTCTCTTAAATGCCTAGGTTATATGTGTCGATGTATTGCGTCATTTAACCAGAAGATCCAAGAACTACAACGAAAAACTTAAGCAGAATAAAGGGTCACTGGGCCAAAAATCAGAGTCGGGACGTCTCGAGTATTAAATTACAGTTCTGGCCGCTACACAGCCGCTGCTGTTCACCACCCACCACTCGATCATACATTGAGAGTCGCACTGTGTACAATATAGGCGATATACGCACAACGTTACATTGTGGCGCGTTCGCGTAACCACTGTTACAATGGAAACTCCATAATTCCCTGTTAATTTCCTAGTAACATCTTGGTGATTAATTTAATTACATACAATAACCACAGTCAACCACGTAGTCTTTATATGAATTATGCTTAATATCTCTGTTGACTGACAATTTCAGTTAGAAGGAAAGAGAATTATACAAATTATACTTTCCAGTTTTTAAAAACATTACATTCCAACTAATTTGGAATCTCTTTACTCGTTATATATGATGGGTGCTTTCAAACAAAAGAATCTTCATTTACTCATGACCTTATTTAGACCTGCAGTATGCCTAAACAGATATTAATGACGTATATAAGTCTGAGAAAGAATTCCAGTAGGGGCGAGACTTCCCGCCCTCGTCTAGACCGGCCCTGGGGCCCTCCCAACCTCCCGTACATTCGGTACTGTGTCTCTCTCCCGGAGCCAAAGCGGCCGGAACGTGGACTTGATCAGCTATCTCCATCTAGATCCGAAGTTAAAGAAAGAGTAGGGCTTTTTCTCGACTCTCCTTCTGGGCCTTCATGCTCTGTTCCAGGGTGAAAATTATCTTTAAACTTTATATAATTTTACAGTGTCATTGTTCATATTTCAAACAATTGTCTTAAGGCGGTTTAAATTAATCTTTAGTTTATTATGGTTGGTAACATAAATCGTATGCACTGTGATTCTGAGACTTTCTAGGACGAAACTTAGTCACCTGAAATTTTGCAACAATGCGGAAATATGTAGTGAAGAAAACAGTGACAAGATATTCACTAATGTCGGTGTGTATCACTGCAACACGTAGTAATACAAGGCAGGGAGTTCACCGCAAATAACATCAGGGCATATGGGCAAAGGCGGCAACTGAACGCTGCCAAGAATCAAAATCACGTCTTCCAGTAATTAGCCAATAACCTCACTGAACGACTCAGGCAGGCATGTGATATACAGCGTTGTTTAATACTCCTCACTCATTTAGACATTAATCCCGTAAGTGTTGTTGTCAGTGAAATTCTACATTGTAGTCTGGTTTCATTTCCGGTTTCCTTTCAAATGATTCACGAGAAAAATAATCAGTCAATAAATGTTCCAGTTAAACAAATACATGGATATGGACAGTAGTTTAATCGATTACTTAGGCAGAGTCTATTTCATTGTTTGAACAGTGCGTTCCAATTACACTATCAGCCCACTTCTGAAGCTACGTCACAAAAATAACCGGTAACCACCGGCAGCTTTATATCATGTTCGTTTCTGCTAATGTGCGGATCAATCTATGGCAACTAAATATATGATCAGTCGTCAGGGCTGAAAGTGACTGTGCCGTGGGAGGGAGAGGGGTTCCTAGAGGTCAAGCGTCTGTTTCACGAGTCGCATGTACCGTATAACTAATTGCTACCGCATGAGACCAAACTTGCCGCAGTTAGAATTTGAAAAACTGGTGAGATAATGGGCTTTTGTTTCCTTCAGCCGCATCCAAATTTTCTGGGCGCTGAAGGAAGAATTCGATTTTCTTTCCAATTTATATAAAAATCCACCGTGTGGATTCCATTGTGTGGGTCTGTATGCATGTGTGTACGTACCGTATGTATGTATATGTATGTAAGTGTATATTTATGTATGTATGTATGTATGTATGTATGT
>Ga0123352_10006860_pt1 | contig 17522 bp, 19 predicted proteins | sample TergutLab28metaG_FD_89700 | JGI IMG/M metagenome (GOLD analysis project Ga0123352, IMG submission 89700) | Labiotermes labralis P1 segment gut microbial communities from Petit-Saut dam, French Guiana - Lab288 P1 | ecosystem: Host-associated > Arthropoda: Insects > Digestive system > Gut ... | reverse complement strand
CATTTAACTATTTTCGTAAAGGAGTGTAATAAATTATGAAAATTTCTGAAAATGTAGCAGTTATAACCATTGATGTTGACCTTGCTATGGAGAAAAACTTGTATCTTGTGTTGACATGGGATGATGATGGAAATTTAGCGTTGTTTGATACTGGGTATACCATTCATGTGGAGAAAATTTCCCAAGCAATATCGGATATTGGCTTTAATGTTGCAGAGCTTACCCATATTTTTTTAACCCATCAAGACATGGACCATATTGGTGGCGTGGTAGATTTATTGAAACTTGCCCCAAAAGCAAAAGTGCTTGCCCACAAAGACGAAGCACCGTATATTGATGGACGCAAAACCCCTGTAAAATTGCAACAACGCCTAGATAAATACGGCGAGCAAGACGAAGCAGGAAAAGAGCAAATTGACAATGCCGTAAAAATGGTGGCAGCACATAGAGTAAAAATTGACCATGAGCTGGATGACGGTGAGATTATTCCAATTTGTGGAAGTATAGAGGTTATGCATACCCCCGGACACACGCCGGGTCATGCTGTGTATTTATTGAACCAAAGCGGCGTAATAGTCCTTGGTGATGCCGCCAATGCCGAAGGCGGCAGTTTGGTAGATTTTTACAACGAATACATCCAAGACCTTCCATTGAGCCAAAAATCTTTAATAAAAATCAACTCAACAAGCTGGAAAACTGCCATTGCATATCACACCGGCATTTTAAATCGGTGCAGTGAGCGTCCTCTAAATCAGTGAATGACTGCGCCTTAAAAATCGGTGAAACATCGATATTTCATGGCTTGCATTCACTGTTTCGAGGTGCGCTCGCTATAGTATTGCATTTTTTTATGAAATATGCTAGAATGTGTTCTCATAGAATTATATAAGGCAAGCAGCTGTAATACTTGCATTTAAAGGAGAGGGGTTATAATATATGCCATTAAAAATTGAAAACGAACTTGGGACGATAGCTATAAACAGCGAGATTGTTGCAACGATAGCAGGTCTTGCAGCAATGGAAAGTTACGGCATTGTTGGCATGGCGACAAAAAATTTGAAAGATGGCATAGTCCGTCTTTTGCAAATGGAGAACCTAACAAGAGGTTTAAAGTTGACCGTAAATGAAAATTCGCTGATAATTGATGTGCACGTAATTGCCGAATACGGAACAAATATCACCGCTATTTGTGAATCGCTTATGAGTGCAGTGAAATACAGAGTTGAGGACACTTGCGGCATAAGTGTTTGCGCTGTTAATGTTTTTGTGGAAGGGCTGAAAGTTAATGTCTAGTTCAGAAGGCATATCAAAAATTACAAAAATAGACGGCGGGTTGCTCCGCAAAATGATAATCTGCGGCACAAACGCTCTAGTTGCGGATAAGGCGAGAATAAATTCGCTTAATGTTTTTCCTGTTCCCGACGGGGACACAGGCACAAATATGTCGCTGACTGCCCTTGCGGCAGCCCGTGAAGTGGCGAAGTTGGCAGACGATGCAGATATTTTTGTTGTGTCCAAGGCAGCAGCAAATGGTGCGCTTCGTGGCGGGAGGGGAAATTCTGGTGTAATTTTTTCACAACTTTTCCGAGGTTTTTCTAAAGCATTGGAAGGATTGACAGAAATTGGCACAAAAGAAATCGCAGCCGCTTTTGAGCAAGCATCAAAAACCGCATACAAAGCCGTTATGCGCCCGCAAGAAGGAACGATTCTTACGGTTGGACGGCATATGGCGGAGGTTTCTGCTAGGTACGCCCGCGCAACCGATGATATTGGAGCGTTTGCTAGGGAGGTTATTGCCCAAGGGCATGTGATGCTAAAACGTACGCCTGAAATGTTGCCTGTTTTGAAACAGGCGGGCGTTGTTGACAGTGGCGGCGATGGGCTTATGGTATTTTTGGGCGGAGCTATGGAGGGCATACATGCTCAAAACCCGCAAATTATTGAAGACGACAGCTCAACCCAAGAATTATCGGAGGACTTTTCCGCTCTTGCAAACATAAATCCCGAAGACATCACATTTGGATATTGCACCGAATTTTTTATCAATGTGCAAAATTTTAGCGAAGCAAACCAAATTGGGTTTATCGAATATCTTGAAACTGTGGGAGATTCCGTTGCTCTTGTGGCGGATGACGAAATTGTAAAAATACACGTACATACGGACAACCCCGGGGCTGTTATGGAAAAGGCTATGCTTCACGGGCCTTTGAGTAGTATAAAAATCGACAACATGCGTTTGCAGCACCATAATGCAACCTCATCCTCAGAAGCAACTTCAACCGAACCCAGAAAGCACATTGGGGTGGTCGCAATATGCTCTGGTGACGGGTTTAAAGAAATTTTTCTTGGTCTTGGGGCAGATTGCATTATAGAAGGCGGCCAAACCATGAATCCGTCGGCGGAGGATATTGCAAAGGCTGTGGCAAATGTCAATGCCGATAATGTTATTGTGTTGCCCAACAATAAAAATATAATTTTGGCGGCAGAGCAGGCAGTGCATCTTTGTGAGCAGCAGAATGTGTCTATTATTGCGTCAAAAACTATGCCTCAAGGTATTGCTGCGTTAATGAACTATCTTCCCGAGGAAAGTTTTGCTGGTAATATTGAAGATATGAAAGCCGCCCTTTCAGACGTTTGTACGGGGCAAGTTACTATTGCGGTGCGTGATACGGAACTAGACGGACAAATTGTTTACGAAGGCGATTATATAGGCATTCTTGATGGTAAAATTGTTTGTTCGTGCAATAATATCAGCACGGCTTCCAAAGAATTGTTGGATAAAATGATGAAAGTATACGGAGATATTATTACAATTTTTGCAGGTGCTAATGCCGAAGAAGGACAAACGGCAGAAATTGAAGAATATATTGCTCAAAATTTCCCGAAATGCGAGGCAACGACGGCACATGGCGGGCAGACTGTGTACAACTATATTTTCTCGACGGAATAAGGTGTTACAATGCTTTTAACCGATAATATTTCAGTGCTCAAAAATGTAGGAGAGCAAAGACAAGCTATTTTGGGTCGTCTTGGCATTGAAACCATAGGCGACCTTTTAGAGTTTTTTCCTAGGGATTATTTAGACCGTAGTAAAATCTCAAAAGTTGCAGGATTGTACCACGGGCAGATGGTTACGGTGCTTGTTTGGCAGCACGGAATCGTAGCTACCCGCAATGTGTCGGGGAAAACTATAACACGTATTAATTTTTGTGATGACACAGGACGGGTTGCAATTACTTGGTTTAACCAACCCTATATGTCAACGTCTTTTAAGGCGGGCGAAAAATACTATATTTCGGGCAGAGTTTCGTGGGATGCCCACGGCGTTTCTATTGAAAACCCCGAGTGGGAAAGGGTAGGCGATGCGAACTTGTCCGCAGGGCGTATCGTGCCTGTATATCGCCTAACAAGCGGACTTACTCAAAAAATTATTCGTCCAATTATAAAACAAGCCCTTGACTCAATAAAAGACCAAATCGAAGAATTTTTGCCCGAAAAAATAATTACTTCCCAAGGGCTCTGCGGGAGGAGCTTTGCTGTGGAAAACATCCATTTTCCAAGCTCTGCCGAAAATTATTTTACCGCCCGCAAAAGGCTTGTTTTTGACGAATTATTTTTAATGCAATCTGCAATGTTTATGGCAAAAGGGCAACTAAAACACAAAATTTTAGAAGATAATAAATGGGATTATATGGATATAAACCCCATATTGGCAGCACTACCATTTGAGCTTACCCCCGACCAGTTAAAAGTCGTGCAAGAAATTACAGCAGATATTTCCTCGGGGTATGCTTTAAACCGCCTGTTGCAAGGGGATGTGGGAAGCGGAAAAACTGCCGTAGCAATGATAATTTGTTATCTTGCGGTCAAAAACAAAACACAAGCCGCCGTGATGGCACCAACGGAAACCCTTGCTGTGCAACATCATCAAGCCTTTACAAAAATTTTTGAACCATTTGGAATTAATTGTGCTTTGTTAAACGGCTCTTTAAAGGCGAGTGAGAAAAAGAACATTAAAAACCGCCTAGAAGCTGGTGAAATTGATATAATAATAGGCACTCACGCGCTTTTGCAAGAGAATGTAACATTTAGCAAACTGGGACTGGTTATTACAGACGAACAGCATCGCTTTGGCGTGCGTCAGCGTGCCGCATTAACTGAAAAAGGGAGCATACCTCATACCCTCGTAATGACTGCAACCCCAATACCCCGAAGTTTAGCAATGGTGCTGTATGGGGATATGGATATATCTGCAATACGCCAGCTTCCCCCCGGACGGCAACCAATAGACACCTATTCAGTAACAAAGTCCTATCATCAACGTATCTTTTCATTTATTGCAAAAGAAATAGACCAAGGGCATCAGGCATATATAATTTGCCCATTGATACAAAAAGACGATGACGAAAACGAAAAAAAGACGCAAAGCAAAAATGAAATCACACAAGTAATAAAATTTGCGCAAGAGTTAAAGGACAGTGTTTTTACAAACTATAATGTGGGCATATTGCACGGGAAAATGAAACCTGCCGAAAAAAATGAAATCATGGAAGCATTTGCGAAAAATGACGTGCAAATTTTGGTGTCGACCACTGTGGTTGAAGTTGGCATTAATGTGCCAAATGCTACGGTGATAATGATAGAAAATGCGGAACGCTTTGGACTTTCGCAACTGCACCAGCTGCGTGGCAGGGTTGGGCGTAGTGAAAAAAAATCTTATTGCATTTTGGTGACAGATGCAAAAAATGAAGTGACCCAAAAACGGATGCAGGCAATGACAAAAACAAATGACGGCTTTACTTTAAGCGAACTTGACCTTGAGCTTCGTGGGCCCGGGGAATTTTTTGGCACAGCACAACACGGGCTGCCAAGAATGCAGTTGGCAAATCTTTATAAAGACACGGATGTTTTAGCGGCGGCTCGTGATGCCGCTATCAAGACATTTGACGGACAGCAACCAAGTTACGCTCCTCTTTTAAACAAAGTAAAACAAATGCTCGGGAAGATTAAGCAAATTTCGCTATAATACTAATCCCGATTAAAATCCTATTCTTTTTCGGTGGCTAAAACCAACCCAAAACGCCTTGTTCGGCGTTTTGGGTCGCCCCCTCAAACAATAGGTTTTAATCTAGAATTAGTATAAACTAAACCTTTACTTGCGAAAAATTATCTGTTATAATTATAGTATGAGAGTGATTTCTGGAAAAGCAAGAGGTGCGGTATTATATGCGCCAAAATTTGATGGGGTTCGCCCCACAACGGATTTTGTTAAAGAAAATCTGTTTAACATCATACAAAATGATGTTATGGGTGCACGTTTTTTGGATATTTTCGCAGGTTCTGGAGCCATTGGCATTGAGGCATTAAGCCGTGGTGCCGTATTGTGTGTTTTTGTTGATTCTGCGCAAAAATCAATAGAGCTTCTGCGCAAAAATCTTGAAAAAACAAGACTTGATACAAATGCGGCAATTATCAAAGGCGATGTACCTCAAGTATTAAAAAAACTGCATGGAAAAGTCTTTGACATAATATTTTTAGACCCTCCCTATTTCAAAAATTTTGCCGCAAAATGTGTTGACGCAATTTTGGAGCAAAACATTTTAGCGCGTGACGGCTTTATTGTTTTAGAAATAGGTTCAAAAGAGGAGTACACGGCGAATCCCCAACTGGATTTATTAAAAGAAAAGGTCTATGGAAGCAGTAAATTGATTTTTTTGTCAAAAAGGTGATTTTATGATTGCGGTATACCCAGGCAGCTTTGACCCCGTAACTTTGGGGCATTTAGACATCATTGAGAGGGCATCAAAAATAGCACGAAAGCTGATTGTGGCTGTACTAACAAACTCATCAAAGTTGTGTATGTTTGATGTGGCAGAGCGTGTGGAGATGCTTCGTGAAGTTTGCAAAGACATACGCAATGTAGAGGTCGCCGCTTTTGACGGACTTTTAATAAGCTATGCCCAAAGTATAGGTGCAAATGCTATTATACGTGGACTTCGTGCCGTTACGGATTTTGAATACGAGTTTCAAATGGCTTTGGCAAACAGAATGTTAGATGATAGTATAGAAACACTTTTTATATCAACAAATGCGCAATATTCGTACCTATCGTCGTCAGTGGTAAAAGAAATTGCAAAATTAGGCGGCAAAGTGGATGCAATGCTGCCAGAAGCAACACATATAAAATTGTTGCAAAAAATCGGTAGGCTGTGATATAATAAACTTGAATGCAAGGCGTTCCAAAAAAATTATTTTGGTGCAAGGGGGCAAATAATGGAACTCATTAATTCTCAAATTGATAAAATTGAAGATATGGTTGAACGTGTGTATGAGGTCATAGAGGCAGCTCGTGGCGTTGTTTTTACGTCAAAAGTTAGTGTGGACAAAGATTCGCTGTTTAGTATTATGGATGATATTAGGGGCGTTATTTATGAAATGAGAAGAGGCTTGCCTTCTGAAATAAGCCAAGCAAAAAGGGTGTTAAGTGACAAGGATGCTCATCTTTCTGATGCCCGCACAAAAGCAGAAATGATTATAAAAGCCGCCCAAACAGAAGCCGACAGAAGACTAAATGACCACGAAATAACCACAGAAGCACGGAAATTGGCACAAGAAATTATAAATGATGCTAAAACCGAAGCAGACGATTGGCGTCAAGAAACCGTGCGGTATATAGGCGAAAAACTTGAAGAGCTTGACAATTTCTTGCAAAATACAATAGAAAAACACGCAAATAAAATGCATGAAATTGAAGACTTCTATACTGAAATTTTAAGCGAAGTGCAGGATAATCGCAATTCCATGCAAATTGATGAATAAATGCCCGTAGGGGACACCGCCTTCGGTGTCCCGCTTTTATTTTTACACATATAGGTTGCCATAGGAGGAAATTATGGATTTTAAACACGAGATAGCAAAAATAGTGGCACAAGCTGCAAATATGGATATAGACGAAGTAGTGGCGAATATCGAAACCCCGCCAGACCCAAACTTGGGTGATTTTTCTTTTCCTTGCTTTAAGTTGGCAAAAGCTATGAAAAAGGCCCCTCAGGTCATTGCAGCAGAGCTAAAAAGTGATATTGCTACACCTAGCTTTGTTCAAAGTGTGGAACAAACCGGCCCATACTTGAATTTTTTTGTAAAGCGGGATATATATATACCTGAAGTATTGAGTAAAATAAGCTCGCAAGGGGAAGATTTTGGGCGTGCAACCATTGGAAACGGCGGATGTATTGTTATAGACTACTCCCACCCAAACATGGCGAAACCCTTTCACGTGGGGCATTTGCGCTCTACCGTAATAGGACATGCCCTTTACAATATTTTTAACTTTTTGGGATACCGCTCTTTTTCTATAAATTATCTTGGCGATTGGGGGACGCAGTTTGGCAAGGTTATAGCCGCATACGAAAATTGGGGCAACGAAGCCGAGGTGCATGAGGGCGGCATACGTGAGCTTAACCGTCTTTATGTCAAGTTCCATGAAGAAGTAGAGGTCAATAAGGAGCTGGACGACGAAGCACGTGCGTGGCACAAAAAAATGGAGCAAGGCGATGAATATGCCATGAAGCTGTGGCAGTGGTTTAAAGATATAAGTATGGAGGAATACGCCAAAATTTACGAGCTTTTTGGTATTGAGTTTGATTCTTATCAAGGCGAGAGCTACTACAATGATAAGATGCAACCTGTTGTTGAGGAGCTAAAACAAAGCGGTGTTATGAAAGAAGACCAAGGAGCATGGATTGTTGACCTCGAGGAGTACAAGATGCCGCCGTGCATTGTGCTGCGTTCCGATGGCGGTACATTGTACGCTACCCGTGATATAACGTCCGTACTGCATCGTAAAGAAGAATATAATTTTGTACAAGCCTTGTACGTAACGTCACACGAACAAACACTGCATTTTGCTCAAGTTTTTAAGGTTGTGGAGCTTATGGGGTACGATTGGGCGGCTGACCAGCTTTTACACGTGCCTTTTGGGTATATGAATTTGCCTGAGGGCAAAATGTCCACCAGAAAAGGCAAGGTTTTGTTGATGGAAGACCTTTTGGAGCAAACATTTGAAAAAATAGGCGAAATTATAGAGCAAAAAAACCCCAACATCGAAAGCAAAGAGAAAGTTGCCAAGCAAGTGGGCATTGGCGCAATTATTTTTAACGACCTGTATAACAGCCGCATAAAAGATGTGGAGTTTTCATGGGAACGTATGCTCAGTTTTGAGGGCGAAACAGGCCCATACGTGCAATATACCCATGCCCGTTGCTCGTCCGTGCTTGCAAAGGCGCAGACCGACTTCGCAGATGCTGACCTTTCGCTTCTTACCACCGATGAGGAGTTTGCATTAGCAAAAATTCTTAACAGCTTCCCAGAAAAAGCGGCGGAAGCAGCTCAAAAATACGAGCCATATATAATCTCTCGCTTTGTAATGCAAGCGGCACAAGCGTTTAATAAATTTTACCACGAAAACCCAATCTTAAAAGTAGATGGTGATTTGCAAAAGGCTCGATTGTATTTGGTGCATTGCACAAAAACCGTTATTGCAACTGCTCTTGGGCTACTTGGAATAAGCTCACCGCAAGAAATGTAGAAAACTTTTGCAACTCAGCAAACTTTTGCAAAAAAACAACGTATCTAAATACAAGAAATTAAAATTGCAAAAGGAGTGTTGAATATGCATCATGACCCAAATGGCGGCATAGATAAAAGTGATTACACACGTGACAACCGCACAGCACATTCAGAAACAGCCCCACCAATACCGCCACCACCGCCAACAATGCCGTATCACGGCGGGCGGCATATGGGGGTAAAAGTTCCCAGCCGATTTATATTATTTATACTGGCTTGGCTACCTGGGCTTGGACACATGTATATGGGGCTAATTCGCCGTGGACTGTTTTACATGTCAGCAACGGCACTATCAATTTTTTTAACAGTACAAATGTTTTCAAATTGGAGATTTTTTGGATTTTTTGGAATATTTGCCGCTTTTTCCATTGCCGCTGTCTTGGCAGTTTCATTTTTTGAAACCTTGTCGTTGAGAAGGGATATAGTAATGGGCAAGACAATAGAAGACCAACTGCCTGCTTTTTTAAAAAACAAAGGCACTATTTCAAAAATTGCTTTGGTGATACTTGTTGTTGTCGGCATCAGCTTTGTTTCATCCCTAACATGGTATGGATGGCTTATAATGGCTTTTATAGGCGTTGTCGCAATAACATTTGTTATGAATAAAAAGTCTGAAAAATAGACCTGTATTTCATAAAAAGCAAATTCTGTGAAATGTTCCGTGGAACATTTTGTTGCAGGATTTGCTTTTTTGTGATATAATAGGTTTTTAGAAATTCTCAAAAGGCGGGTAAAAATGGGTAGGATAATTTCGATAGCAAACCAAAAAGGCGGGGTCGGTAAGACCACTACGGCAATAAATCTTTCTGCGGCTTTGGCGCAGGCGGGCAAAAAAGTGCTGGTTATTGACTTTGACCCACAAGCAAACACTACAAGTGGGCTTGGGCATGACAAAAATAACCTTCCTGCCTCTGTCTATGAGCTGTTGCTTGGTGAAAAAAGAACAGACGAAGCCATTTTAAAAACCATGATAGACGGTCTTTTTATCATTCCTGCAAAAGTACAGCTTGCAGGGGCGGAAATTGAGCTCATTGACTATCCCGAGCGGGAATATATCCTAAAACGCATTTTGGTTGACCTCAAATATATTTATGATTTTATTTTGATAGACTGCCCGCCGTCGTTAAATATCTTGACTGTAAATGCCCTTTCTGCTTCCGACACAGTTTTGGTGCCTATACAATGTGAATACTTTGCTTTGGAAGGCTTAAGTCAGTTGATGTACACCATTGGGCTTGTTCAAAAGCGACTTAATAAGCGGCTACAGCTAGAAGGCGTTGTCTTCACCATGTATGACCCACGTACGAACCTTTCTGCTCAGGTTGTGGCAGAGGTTAAAGGGCATCTAGCAGACAGTGTGTACAATAGCGTGATACCAAGAAGCGTGCGGTTAAGCGAAGCACCAAGCCACGGCTTGCCTATTCAACTGTATGATGCAAAATCAAAAGGCAGTGAAGCATACAAGGCTTTGGCAAAAGAAGTTATCGACAAGAAGGTTATAGGGGGATAGTGCTATGAAAAAAGGTCTAACAAAAGGATTAGGAAAAGGCTTGGACGCACTTATTAAATACAGCAGTGAAAGCACGGAGTCAAATATAGAAATTATTGAGGCAGATATTGCGTCGGTTTTTCCTAACAAAGACCAACCCCGCAAATTTTTTAAAACCCCAGAAATTGAAGAACTGTCAGCATCTATTAAAGAATTTGGCATTATACAACCTCTTGTTGTAAAACGAAACGATAACGACACATATACTATTATTGCAGGCGAAAGACGCTTTCGTGCCGCAAAACAGGCTGGACTTGAAACGGTGCCTGTTATTGTGCGTGACTACAGCGACCTAGAGATTTTAGGCATTGCCCTTATAGAAAATATCCAACGTGAAGACCTTAACCCCATTGAAGAGGCAATGTGCTATAAGCGGCTTAACGAAGAATTTGGCATGATTCAAGAAGAAATTGCGAAAAAAATCGGCAAAAGCCGTAGTCATATATCAAATTGCATACGTGTTTTAAAGTTGGATGACGTTGTGCTTGAGCTAATTTCATCAGAAAAATTGACCATGGGACACGCAAAGGCAATTTTGTCCGCAGATGACAAAGAAACACAAGTGTATTTTGCCCAAAAAATGCTTGAAGAAGGCATGAATGTGCGTCAGGCAGAGGAATTTGTGCGTAATTACAACACGGAAGAAACTGCCGTTGAAACAGAAAAAAAGGCAACCCCTAAAAAGGCCGCCAAAGAAATTTATGTAAATTATCAAGTAGATTTGCGTGGAGTTTTGGGAACTAGGGTAAATATTAAAGACACCAAAACCGACGGCAGCAGCGGAAAAATTGAGATTAATTATTTTTCGCAGGAAGATTTGCAACGTATTGTTGACATCATTAAAAACCGACGCTAGGCAATCTTTCTTTCAGAAAGCCGATTTTTAACAAGATTTATTGCAATATAAACGGGGGGTATCAACACAACTACCATTGACGCAACCATTTCTGTAAACATATATATTGCGTTGTACGCCATGGTATACGGTAGCACGCTCCATCCATCCCATGCCCATTGGTAAAAGAAAAAATAGCCGGATAAAGAGCTAAAAAACCACCTGCCTACAACCCCAACAGCAAAGCCAATAAGCATTCCATGTTTTTTGCCATGAAAAAACCCAGCCAGACCTAATGCACCAAAAGCCAAAGGATAATCCAAAATTAGTTGAATGGGATGAACAATAAAGGGGTTATTTGTTAGTTGTAGCAAGCCAAAAGTTACAGCAGAAACCAGCCCGACTTTTGGGCCAAAGCAAATGCCGATAAATGAAACAAAAAACATACTCATTGGCGTAACAGAGCCGCTCATTGGGAATTGATACACACGAAAATACGATAAAATGTATGCAATGGCAAGCATTATTCCCGCATATGCAAGCACTTTTGGCGTAAACCTAACTTTTTGTGTTAAACTCATAAAAAACCTCCTAAAATGGGCTAGAAGGCAAAGAAAAAACGCTTCCCTTCGTCGGTATTACCCGCATCAGGTATTAAGGGTATTTCTCAGCCCTGCATTTGCAAAGCACCCCTAGCCAAATATTATATTGTAACTATTATATATCAAAAAATTACCATTGTCAATATAAAGGTTGTGAAAGAATTGTATAAATTAATTGCCAGTGATGTAGACGGCACACTGCTTGCTCACTACCTCACCATGCATCCAGACAATAAGCCCGCCATTGCAAAGGCTTTGCAAAAGGGCGTTTTGTTTTGTTTGTGCTCTGGGCGGTCTTACAAAAGTCTTAAAACAATACATAGTATGTTAGAACTGCCTAAAAATGGATACATTATAGCCTTTAACGGCGGTGTCGTTTATGACGTGCAGTCTGAAACTGTTATTTATGAGGAATTTTTAGGGTTGACGCTTGGGATTGAGGTCATAAAATTTTTTAAATCCCGCCCACGAGAAGCAGAAATGTTTGTTTATGTGGATTTTGAAAGTGTGCTGGTCGAAGAACACACCAATGCTACCGACGCATATTCAAAAATTTCTGAAATATCAATGAAAGCCTACGACGACATTGTTAGTGAGGCAGCAAGAAGCGGCAATATTATCAAAATAATTTTTATGGCTCAAAATAGCGTGTTACAAAAACTTAAATGCGAATTGGATAACGAATTTGGCAAAGTGGCAGATATATCTTTTTCTTCCGAGTATTTGCTGGAAGTCGGGTCGATAAGTTGCAGTAAGGGCAATGCCTTGCAGTGGTTGTGTAATAAATTGAATATTGACATTGCGCACACCATTGCTATGGGCGATAATTATAACGATATAAGCATGATAAAAACAGCGGGACTTGGAATTGCCGTGGCAAATGCCGTCCATGACTTAAAGTTTATGGCTGGATATACCACCGAAAAAACATCCGCCGAAGGTGCTGTGGCAGAGGCTATCGGCAAATTTGTGTTGTAATATTGATTTTAACCAAGATTAGTATAAGCCAGCAAGAAGGTGCAAAATGACTAATGCTTACCAAATATTAGAATGTGTTCTGCTTGAAATTGAGGAAAATATTAAAAATAAAATTAATGCAGCAAGCCTCGCAAAGTCTGCAGCAATGTCTTCCGTTCATTTGCAAAGGCTTTTTCGTCTTGCTTTTGAACAGCCAATAGCAAGCTATATTCGCTCGCGCAAATTAGCCGCAAGTCTGGAAAGTTTGTTAAAGACAAATTTTAGAGTGGTTGATATTGCCGAAGAATACGGCTTTGATTATGAGAGGTCTTATATTCGGGCTTTTAAACGTGAGTTTGGTTTTACGCCAAGCGAAGTGCGCTTAAGCGGACGCATTTTAAAAATTGTGCCGCCATTACAGCTTATTGAAAAAAATAAGATGGGAGATGGCTTGTTTTTTGGTTCGGAGCTTGTTATGGTTCCTACTTTTGACGTGGTTGGAAGGCTTTACAAAGTACCCTTTGCTCAATCCATTGAAATGGCACCAAGGGTTGCAAAGGATTTTTGGGATAACGACCGAGAGACAATAGAAAATAGGATGGGCGACGATATTTATATCGGGCTAACATATTATCCCGAACAAATTACTGATTTTTCATACTACTTACCCTCTGTTCCTGTAACTAACTTGAAAAATATTCCTGAAAAATTACACACATATACTTTCGCCGCCTCGCTTTGTGCCAAATTTCACTATATTGGTCAACATCATTATTTAGAGTTAAATGAAAATGTAGCCAAAGAAATGTATCAAGCCATAGGAGAGTACCACAACAGCAAAGACGCTGTATACTCACTAATAAACCGCAGAGAGCATTTTGAAAGAATAGATAAAAATGACTATGACGGCGTTTTTTGTAAGATGGAGTGGTTTACGCCTGTGATAAAAAAATAAAAGATGATTAAAATTGTCCACTGCACTCCCTGATTTTGTGCTATTATTAGGGAGTATTTTTATACGAGAATTGCATTAAAGGAGTTGGCATTATGAATAAAGTAATACTTCAAGCCCATGACCTATTCAAAACAGCGGACTTTGACTACGCTATATGCGGCGGCTTTGCTCTTGATATGTTTGCGGGCAAAGAAATTCGTGAACATGGGGATTTTGACATTTTAGTGTTTAAAGAAGATAAACGACGAGCAATACAATTTTTGCTGGACAAAGGTTGGACTGTTTTTGGCAGATTTATGGAAGCAGGGTCGGTATGGCAATTTTTGTTTTACAAAATAGAAGACATCACAGACAGCTTTTGGGACGATTGTGAAAATGTGTGGGCAATAAAGCCCGGACGCTTATTAGATGTTCTTCAAAAAATTGACCGTTTGCAAGGAGAAGTTTACACGTATAAATCCCGAAAGTGGCTGGTAGAAGACGATATTGAATTTATTGAACTTGCCTTTGACGCAAGAGAGGGCGGCGATTATGTAGTGCAAAAAACCCCAAGAATAGCCCTTTCGTTAGATAAAGCTATTTTGCATTGTGAAGATATACCCTATCTTGCACCAGAGGTTATACTGTTTTATAAATCTGATAAATATTCTTCCGAAAGCGCGTATGCAAAGCCTCGAACAGAAGCCGACTTTAAAGCGATTATGACGCTAATTTCCGAAGAAAGCAAAAAGTGGCTGTTCGACGCTATAAACACCGCTTACCCTGATGGATATGACTGGCTTACAAGCCTTAAGGAGTTTGAGAAATGAATAAATTAATGCTTCAAGCGAATGAGCTTTTCAAAAATTGCGGTTTTCCGTACTATGTATGCGGAGGTTTTGCCCTTGACTTATTTGCGGGCAAAACCTTGCGTGCGCACAGCGATTTGGATATATCCATATTCCATGAAAACAAAAGAGATGTGGTTGCCCTTTTGCAAAATGATGGTTGGAATGTATACAAAAGGGTTATTCAAGCAGGGGTTATAGACGGGCTTACGCCAATAATTGACCAAAATGACAGCAAGTTGGATGAAATTTGGGTCATATGGGCGATGAAGTCTGGAAGTCATGTGATACCCAAGGTAAGGGAAGGCGAAGCAGACCTTTTTGACTATGAAATATTACGCTCCAACCAAACAGATTTTAATTTTATTGAAATAGTTTTAGACCACAAAGAAGAAAATAATTTTGTATTCCGTAAAAACAAAAATATTGCAAGAGAGCTTGATAAGGCGATATTATTTAAAAACGATATACCCTTCATGGCTCCAGAGCTGGTGTTGTTTTTAAAATCTCCGCAACCATATTTTACACATGAATTTCACAAAGAAAAAACACCCATAGATTTTAAAGCAATAATACCGCTGTTGTCGGAAGAAAGTAGAAAATGGCTTATAAATGCCTTAAATGCGGCTTATCCTGATGGATACGCATGGCTTGATGACTTACTTGAGATTTAGCGATGAGGGTAAAATGATAACATTGCGACCCATAACATGGGATAATTACATGGATGTTTTGAAATTACAAGTTGCCGAGAGCCAAAAAGGCTTTGTTGCTTCTAATTCGGAAAGTCTTGCAGAAGCCTATTTGGATATGGTGGATGCTGACGGCGACCCGTTTATTACCCTAGCAATATATAACGGTGAGGAAGCGGTGGGCTTTATTATGTCTGCCAGAGATGATGACCACGACTATGAAAACGATACAGAGCCCTGTTATTTTATCAACCGTTTTATGGTTGACGAGGAATTTCAGGGGCGTGGGTTTGGCAAGGCTGCCATGGAGCAATTTGTGCAATACCTCAAAAGCACTTGGCCCAGAGGTGAAGCTGTTCACCTTTATTTGGGCTATAAAGAAAGCAACCATGCCGCCCGCAAATTTTACACTGGTCTTGGCTTTGCCGAAACTGGCGAAATTAAATATGGTGATGAACTTGTTACACGGTTGAAATTGTAGGGAAAATTTATAATTGAGGAGGCACAAATAAAATGATAACAACTGAAAGGTTAATTTTAAGACGCTTTGTAGCGCAAGATGAGAAGGAATATGCAGACATAATGACTAGCCCAAATGTTTATCGTTATTTAGGGGCAGGACAAGGTGTCCCAAGAGAGCAAATCGGAAGAATGATTGATAGTTGGGAAATGACATGGGGTCATGGACTTGGCGTTTATGCTGTGGTGGAGCAAGCAAGCGGCAAACTGATAGGGCATTGCGGCGTGCGTGGATTGCCTTGCGGCCGCAAAGAAATACTGTACGCTTTTGGCGAAAATGCTTGGGGCAAGGGTTATGCTACAGAAGCCGGCAAAGCCGTGCTTGCGGCGCATGATACCCGCCCGCTGATAGCCGTGTCGTATCCAGAAAACCCTGCTTCTATCGGTGTTATAAAAAAGCTAGGCTTCCGCCATGCAGGTCAGGAAAAAATGTTTGGCAAAATGCTAGAATCTTTTATTATTGAGTAGGGGTGCACAATATATTCGTATAGTATAGGCAAAACGGACATTCTCTGTTAGAGATGTCCGTTTTGCTACAATGTGCTCAATACTGCAATATCTGCAACCTTATTAAATAAAATGAAGTTCATTGTTTTTTTGTGGGCTTCGTCTTTTATGTTTGTGTAAATTTGCAACGCTTCCCTTAAAAGACGGGCTTCTTGTGATAATGCAAATTTTAGCCCGCTATTGAAGTTTTGAATTCCTTCAATTTTAACTTCTTCTGGGTTCCAAGTTGCACCAAGTGCTATTTTATAAAAATTTGAAGCATCTCTATTGACTATCCTTTTTTGCTCAACAAGCTCCAACAGATGTTCTTTTTGCGCACCTGCGTTACTTGCTAGGGCTTCGTAAAAAAGCAATGCATTGGCTTCACCTTGGGCAAATTGCTTTATTTTTTCGTATATCTCGTATTCAGGGGATTGTTGCTGAGGCTGCGGCATTTGAAAACCTTGCGGCATATTCGGCATAGGGGGTTGGTGTTGGCTTGGCATTGCAGCACCTTGATGGGGCTGCTGAGGCATAGAGGGCATTTGGTGAGGGTGCGGCATTTGGTTCATGGGCATTTGTGGCATTGATGGCATTTGTGCGTATGGATTTTGTTGCGGCATTTGCGGATATTGCGGCATATGTCCCATTTGATGTCCAAAACTTCCACGCCTGCCCCATGCATTATGTTGGGGGCGTGCTTGTGGCGGATACCCAAATTGCGACGGATAAGGAGGATATTGCATACCTCTATTATAAAAGCCGTTTCTATTTCCAAAAATTGACATAGTAACCAGCCGTCCTTTAAATGTGTTTAGCTTATTTTATGACGGCTAGGTGAAAAAGGCTACAAAATTACGACGGTTGTTCCGTCGGGAATATTGTCATAAATCCACTTGATGTTGGGTAAAGTCAAGCGCACACAGCCATTTGACAGCTTTGTGCCTACTACATCTTCGCCCGCAAGAGGTTTTTTGTTTTTGTCCATGGGAATAGAATGGAAAAGATAATTTCCATTAAAACGTATCCAATATTTTGCCCCGCTTTGCAGCCTGTGAGAATAAAACCACTCACCACGGTCTGTAAATGTAAATATGCCTCGGGTTGTGGGGGAGGTGTTTTGACCCGTAGAGCAGTCAAAAGACTTTTGCAGTTGCCAATAGTTTGCAGAATTATTGAATACATGGGTTTTTTGGCGGCCGATGTCAACTAAAATTAAGTAATTTGTTTTGCTTGCGTAGTCTTTTGCGTTCACAAATTCTTCTAATATTGCTGGCGGCAACACACTTTTGTCTGTCGGGATGTCGGGCGGTATTTTAATATTTCTTGCATCTATCCAGCCCTTTGTGCCATCCGTCATTGCAACTTTATAAACTTTTTCAGAAAAATCCTCTAATATTTCGACCATTTCGCCAGCTGTTAAACTCGCAACTGCTTTTCTTAACGATTTGTTGCTGAAAATTTGACAGCTT
>Ga0123352_10006859_pt1 | contig 17523 bp, 13 predicted proteins | sample TergutLab28metaG_FD_89700 | JGI IMG/M metagenome (GOLD analysis project Ga0123352, IMG submission 89700) | Labiotermes labralis P1 segment gut microbial communities from Petit-Saut dam, French Guiana - Lab288 P1 | ecosystem: Host-associated > Arthropoda: Insects > Digestive system > Gut ... | reverse complement strand
TATTCGGTACCTATATTTGTTGAATAAATACATAAAATGCAACTTTGGAGGTTAGCGGTGCGGTACGTCAAGTATAGTTGACGTTAGGCGTCTAAAGTTTAATCCTCATTTTATTTTTGTTTTAGCATGTTTTACGGATTACAGTCCGAACAAAAAATTCGACACCCCAGTTTCAAGACACGCGAATATCCTCTCAAAAATTTGGATAGCTGTAAAAGTTGAATATCGTACATTATGGCTCATAATAATTAATTTCCAATCCAGCCACAAAGGGTGTGTCCTATTAGTTTCTGTGTTTGTGTGTCTGACGTAGAAATTGCTGAAAAGATTTCAGTGAAATTTGGATTTTAATATCACGCATTAAAAGTCGTCAAATCAATTCCATTCTGGTTCGTGTGGTATGCAAACTGTTTTCATTTTACCGACGACAGTAATACAATTTACACTATAGATTATACTTAGAGTAATGCAATATCCACCGAAACCTCAAAGAAAAAATTTAAAATTCCATCGGTTGCTATGATTTGAGGAAATAACGCTTTCACTCACATATTAGTATACATTATAGCCCGTAACGGCCAAACTGAAGTCTCTATCTCACTGAACATGCGTGCTAAGCATTCTTTCTTTTTTTTTTTTTCGGTGAAGCTCCATACAGTAGCACTGAATGAAGCATAAGTATAACTTACTGCCTTTTATTGCTACTATATCGTGGTCCTGCATTTAACTTCCACGAAAGATATTTGTGCACAATACACACAAATGATTAATCATAAATCGTATACGATGATTGATACATAGATAATATATATGGATTATTCAAGTTTTCTGGGATGTGATGCCTTTTTTTCTGATACATAATTAGCGGCGTTTCGAAACATTGCACTCTCTTCATCTTCAGGATCAAACAGTCCAAGAAGATACGCTGGTAACCATTTACCAGTAGCACATTACGTAACATCCGTAAGACGTGAATCTTCATTAGCGCCACTGTGAGTACGACAAATCACGGATATATTAATCTTGCAGAGGCGCTAAACGAAAATTAATTATTTCAAGGGACGAGGATATTACCTTGACGTTTACAGTTACTGAAATAGTGTTTGAAATCTCATATAGAAACGGTCGTACATATTTTGTACTTTAGGAAGATTTTTCTGCACGGGACCAATCAAATAATAATTTCAGGTTTTAATGACAGTAACTCAGATACCTCTGTAGTTCGTTCACAGACTACAAAAGGCTACATGGTCGTAAGGAAAAATGCAAAAAAAAAAAACTCGTATGATTCTAATAACAGAATGGAACCAGAAATGCAATGAGAAATTACAGATTCCATCTTCTACTACTCCGTGATTTTTCGTTTTGGTTGGTATCACGGTCAGTTGGCAGCCTGTAGCTATTAACTGTGGTGACCAGTGGGTACAAGAAGGATGAGAAGGATGGTGTTGTGTGTCCATATGGATTGACAACAGACCGTGGTATACGTAAGTAGCTGGTGTATGTTTATGATATATTCTTGTTGAATTAAAATATATCAGATAACCTTATCGTATGGTATACATTTGTGCTGAGTTTCATAAGCAGTGAAAACAGGAAACTGTTGCTAGAATTTTTTGCAGTCAGTAACATTATAAAAGTGACTTTTGTTGAAGAACTCCGTGGTAATAAATCTGCTCTAGTGATTAAAACTGTACAAAAACTCAACTTAGTCGTCGTGTTATTAATACTGTATGAAAGCGGAACGTCATCGTTTTGGAGTAATTAACATTCTGTGCACCCCCTTTGTAACCCACTCCAAGTTTGTGAAACATACACGAGATGCGGAAAATGTATGAAAACTGGATGGGTAGGTTGATGGAAATAATTTTGGTATGGGCCTAGTGATTAACATACTTTGAGGCATATGTATGGTATCCGTTGTCAGTAGATTTTCTTTGGAACTAGTTTTGCTTTTACTGTTCGTTGTAACAGTTTATAATTTTTGTGACATTTTTTGATGAGTGTATTGAAGGTTAAAAAACTGAGGTGGTTATTCGTGATTATCATCACGTGAAACAACCAGGGACTTCCAGATCCAGAAGCTAAAATAAACCTGAAGAAACTAAAGCTGAAATTTAGTACCTTCATTTCATCCACCCTAGAATATGTACCATGTTCCTTGAAAATGGCTGCATGAAATGAAATGTCAGATGTTTGCCCATTGGCTGTACCACCATGACTGTCTCAGAAGCCTTTTTGTGAAATGACATGCATAATGTGAGTGAAGGTGACATGAAGGTTGGACACCTAAACTTTCCATCTTCCACCTTAATGATGCTGTGTCATTTTAAATTCATTGTAAAAGAATTATCATGTGTCAAGCTGCTTTGACCCAACTTGCTGACTCATGTTGCACACTAGTAAAGGTTTGCCAGTAAACTTATAAACATAGGGTACACTAAGCAAAGGTAGGTAAACTAAATCAACGTAACATTGGATGAAGGGGCATTTCCAAAACTGAAGTCACTTCCCATACTTCCAGCTCCGTAATCTTATTAATCAACTGTAGTGTTCATTTCTCAACACTCATATTTCTTTTCACACTTGTAGCTCATCTCTAAGTCTTTGCATTTGAAATATACATATTTTCTTGAAGGCCAGTTACAGTAATAAGAAATAGGAACTTACCCTTTCATATGCAGTGTTTTTCAACATATACACGTGGTAGACTGTTTCAAATGCTGTTCAGACCTAAATCACCCAAGTGCTATCTGGGAAAGATTTTTCAACTTTGTCAGGTATTATTTTTATAGAATGTACAACATAGTAACTGGTGGAAATATTATTTAGCTTTGTCAGTGATAAGTAATCTGTCATTGAAAAAAAATGGTAGGTCTGTGTGAAATTGTGTATGGTGACAGATTAAAAACAAACATGCATATTATGTGTTGAACAATTTTTATATGTTGACATTGACAGATATGGAGATTGTTTAAAACATTGAAAACCTATTTTAACTTTGTTAGAATTGGTAGTAGTGGAAGTTATGTATGAAATCAGTTGCTAAATTATTTAAGCTTTCATTTGTAATTCTTGCTAGCATTGCTATATGGATCTAAATATACAATATAGCAAGTATATGTCATGAACTCTTCTTGGAACTCCTTTTATTTCCATGTTAATAATTATTTGTTATATGTTGATGTTTTTATTTAGTAGTTATAATATTCTTCGTTGTTTGTCATGTATTGTGTTACATTCCATTTTTGACAGTTTGTGATATACATGGCTGTAGAAGGTGATGTTCTATACCGATCATGAAGAAATGTGTGTGTGGTGTGTGTGTGTCATGCGTCTGTGGGTTCATATTTCTGTCAAGTAAGAGGCTATTATATAGCCATACAAATAGATTATACAAATGGCCCCTTACATCAGGAGAGAAAAGTAAAACAAATCCACCTGCTAAACTGCTATGAAGACCTCCACTCTAGATGGGGTTGGGTGGTTAACACCATGCCCCAGCTGCTGTACCTCCAGGACTCACCTGGTACCTATTGTAATTTGAGGAAAATTTATAGGGTAATAGTGTTTGAAAGTAAAATGGTAAGGAAAATATATGAATCTAAGAGAGATTAAATGGATGAAGTGGAAAACTTTATATTACAAGAGACTGAATGATTCTCCTTTAAGTTTAAATTTCTGGTTCTGATGCCTGAAGGATGGTTAGTTGTACTTATTTAAGATAGTTCATCTTGTGTGTCAGTCTTGACACTTGTGTTGTTGGTATTATTGATTATGGGAAGTAGAAGAGTGGGGATGTCCATATTGTGGCTTCCTGTGCCTTGACCTGTGTATGGTGTTACATAAAAGAACATGCCAGTCGGTTCAGAGGTTAATGCTTTGAGGTCATTTCACATGTTTATGTTTAAGCTAAAATGGCTTCCTTGTATGAATCTATGCCATTATAGAGCTCTTTCTTCAAGGGCTTATCTGTACTTGTTGGCATTGAACAGTCAGTTTGTGATAACAAAGTTTACAAAATCTGCCCAGCACATGCCTTATCTATCTTACTATTTATGATGTCTTCATGTAGAAGTACAAAGGAGAACAAACATCTGTTGTGGGTCAGCAAGTTTATTTGGCAGTTACATATTGCAGTGTCTTCTGAGACATATTCCGTTTATTATGAAATTCATATAGTCATGATTACCATGAAAGCACTCCATTGGGCCCCTCCATAAGCCAGGTTAGTTCATGTCAAATGTTCATAAAGTATTTATGTTAGGGCAGTTTATCTTCTTGGCTTTGTTCAGCATCTAGGGTTATGAAAAAATAAGTAAATATGGAAGTTTGAAAACTGGTTCTGTTTCTGTCTTTAGGTAAGAAGTTGGGGTTACTTGTTACTACTGAGCGTGTGCTTTGGCACTATGACAACGCGTTTCTTTTTACCAACCAATCGGAGGTTGATTTTGGAATTGCCCTCGTATGCAGCTGGGTTAATTTTAATTATGAAATATGAACCACGTGGACAACGAAGCCAAGGAGGACCTCTCAAAAGTTGACTAGACTCTTAGTGGGACTAGAACAGGGTCATGTGGCCTAAAACTCTGCCAGTTGTATGATGATGAAATATCTTAGAATAACACAGGAAGAAGTTTTATGGTGAAATTAGGAGTGGAATGAAAATTATTATTATTGATTTAAGTAACTTCTTTCCAAACTTATGATAAATAAGGATGTACATAGTAGTAAATCTGCCAGTTATTTATGGTTTTGAAGTGAGGTATGTTACTTTGAGGGGAACATAAATTACTAGTACTGTGCATCAAAACGAATTGTTCAGGAAATTCTTTGGACGTACGGAGGATGAGGTATGGGATGAGGGACTTTGATATGTTTACATGTCATTTAAAATTATTGTGATAATGAAATCCAGAAGGCTAGATGGGTTCAGTACATGGCTGGATGGGAGAAACTGGAAGTTTATACAGAAGTTTGGTGGGGAATCTCGTTGAAAACATTTATTGGGAAGATTTAGGAGATGGAAGGGTAACGTTAAAGGTGGATCTGAGGCAGATAGCCTGTGAGGAGAGGACACAGCTACACCTGGCTGATGATCATGCCTGCTAGGGGGATTTGATGTCAGCATTGTTGATACTATGGGTTCTTCTTACCATTTATGTGAACTGTAGGTGTAAGGTTTTCTATGGATACTGTGGTTTTCCCCTGGCAGTATTATGTCACCAGTGCTCTGTATTTCATGTTCATTCACCTATTTTTAGTGCTAAAGAAGGGCAGTAAGAATCACTGAGATTATTAAAGTGGTGTTGGGGCATTTTCATTATCTAGGCTCAAATTGTGTTCACCCAAACTAATTTTCTGTGACTTAAACTGAAGCTAGGAAATGTCATTTTATTCAAGTCATAATTCTTTTTCTGATTTGCACTGAATCTATTTTCTAGAGCCGTAATACAAAACTTCTAGCAGGTGACCTATAGGAAAAGGAATTGGGTCCCCAACATGTAGAGGAGACAGAATTTTCACCTTCACCCAGCTTACCAAATCATTTTTTATGTCTCCATTTTGATTTATAGAGCTAATGATAGGGGTTTCAACCCTCCCCGTACTCACCTTTACAGTGTACATGAACTGTAAATGTGTGGAATATTCAGTTCAGATGACTGTCATTATATTTAGTGACCGCATTCCCGAAAATTGCCTCATGTGTAAAAAAATGTGTAAACAGGAAATGTATGACATACTAGTAGGGGTTGTTTTGAAGCTTTCCACTCCGTGCATTCTTGCAGTCAATCACTCTTTTTTATTCCAAGTAACACAGAGGTCTCCCTGCAGATGGTGTAACAAACACTGCAACATGTAGTAGGTAATTGGTGATAATTTATATGAATTTAACCCTTTAAGCGCTGAGTTAAATCCCATCTGCCATCTGCTGGCATTATTAGCAGCTCACCATATTCTCCATGTTAGCAGGATAAGGGTTAAAATTTTATGTGCATTTAGTTGAAATAAAAAGAAGTGATTGATGGGGGTTGTGTTTGTGAACATGCAAGATTTTGACATTTCAGGATGAAATTAAGCATTAATACATGTAATTTTCCTGCACATTAAGGCAGAAGAGCAGTCAATAATTATGCAGAATAAAAAAAAGTGAATTTAAAATGTCTAAATCTTAACTGTGAGACTAGATCTTGCTTGAGGCAGCTGGCAGGAGGATTTAGTGGGTAGCTGGAATATCAATGTTACATAGCTCAGGTGGTGAAGGTAGAAAGCTGAATATTGCGGAACATGTGCGAAAATGCAGATCACAAGATTGTATATAATGGGAGTCACATGTATACTTTTGTGTAAGATTTTGCCTGTTAGTTGTTCAGTGTGCTCTATGATATTGCCTGGTAATTTTTTTTTTGTTAAGAAATGTGAATTTTTCATGTTTTGTATTCTCATAATGTATACCAACTCTTCAGTAAATTTCCTATGTTTCTTAGTATTTATGTTGTAATATGGTTTTCAGTATTTGAGTGAGCATTGCAACATGGTTTCAAATAAGAACCTGGGTTTCACTGTTCTGAGTATATCTGTCATTATTCTGCTGGGTGAAGTGGAAGGATGGAAGACGTTCTTCAGAGGTCGAGGACGTGGTGGAATGCTGGGGTCACCCAAAGCAGCACCCAATATTACTGTGCCTCCTGCTGAATGGTTTGTCCAGCAACTAGATCATTTCAATCCAACTATACCACGAACATGGGAACAAGTGAGTAGCAAAATTCTTGTTTGGAGTGTGTCATGTACAGTGATTATTCAGGCAGGGCAGTGGTGTGCTGAGTTCCGGACACCCAAAATATTATTGTGGTGGCACACAGTTGTGCTTTGCATAATTGTGTGAAATGGCACAGTAATATTAAATAACACTAAGTAAAGAACATCCTTTACTCTTCACATTTTCTTCAGTCCAAGTCCCTTTTGACCCTGAAGACTTCTGCTTTTCACAAAACCCAGACATCCGTTATGCACCGTGCTCACAAGCGCTGCCCGTTGAATCCTATCGTGAGTCAGCTGAACCAGTCCTCACTTTCACAATCATTTCTCTATGATGGACTTCAATATCATCCTTTCATGCATGCTAAGTCTCTTTGTGTTGTAAGTAGGTCTATGTTTGAAGTGCAGTTTTAGTCTTTGGCTTGATGAGTTTAATGTATCAGTTGTAAGACGTTTCTTTTTCGTAGGTATCATTTTTATTTTAATTCTGTAGTTAATTAGTAACCATTATGGAATTGTGTACAGATATTCATGTATGAAATTTTTTACATGTGTGTTGAGAATTTAAGTGTCAAAATTTAATATAATGTAATGTTTTTCTTTTGCTTGTTAAATGCATGTACCTCAGTTCAAGAAAGACATGTTATATATAATGTCTTTGTTAGAGATACTTCACCAATGCCAGTTTCTATGTCCCTGGTGGCCCAGTGTTCCTTATGATTGGTGGTGAGGGTGCTGCTGATCCCACGTGGATGGTAACAGCGCAGTGGATAGAGTATGCTAAGCGCTACAATGCTCTCTGCTTTATGTTAGAACATCGGTATTATGGTGCAAGTCATCCCACAAGGTCAGTTAAATTCATTATGTTATTCTATATTCCAGTGAGTGCAAATGGCTATATGATGGGGAATTACAATGTATGTAGCAGAACCTGTATACGAGGGGTGCACCAATCCCAGGTGCTGGTTCACCATGGCAACTAGATTTTGTATGGTGGTGCCTAATATTTGTGGAGCTCAGCATGGAATGACTTTCATGTCACCCGTCTGGCACCCAGAGTTTTGAGGTGGCTTGTAGGTTTCTAGAAATGTCTGCACTCCTGCACCATTCTGATTATTAGCCAGATACTTCAGCACTCTCACAGGCTTGTTGGAATTGAGATATGATGTTCCTGTGATTTGCTGGGTTTGGAACCATAGTCACATGTTATGTGGGCTAATATCCGCATTAATCACTTTTTCAGTCACATACTTGTGACAGTGTTTTCAGAAAGCATCGTATGTTCTTAATTTTGTTGCAACAGCATGTCCTTCAGAAGACTGTTACTGTTTCGTTTCAAATGAGAGATAAGAAAATCTGGTAACCTGCACTCTTCTGAGACCAAATAATTGGACAGGAAGCAATATTCCTTTTTTTCTTTTGCTCTAGATAATATAGCATTGCATGAGTCTGTGAATGAAGTACATTTCCTAATTCAAAATTGTTGGACATGCAGTGCAGTTTATTTTGTTCCTTTGAAGTGCAAGATGGTAAGGATGGCTCTGAAGAGCAGAGTTTGATGAACAGGATACAGCTCAAGGATTGTTGTTAAGCCCTGATTCTGATGTGCACACATCTGAAGATGATGTTTCTCCTTCTCAGTGTGACCAGAGTATACTAACACAGACTATACACAATTGACTGATGGGCATTCTTTAAAATTTTCTATTATGTTCATGTGCTGATGGTATTCGCTTCACTGGTGCACCTATAATCAACTGGTTACATAATTTTCTCCATGTTTCTTGTAATTCTTCTCCCACTTTTGATTATTTTCCTCAGTATTTTTTTGCAGACATCCATAGTGATCATAACTGGATGTATTAAATAGATTTCTGTTAGTAATTCAAATAGTGCTTTGTTCACAACTGCGCATGAAGATCTCATCTTGTATAAGGATTGACAGGCATTGTTCCTTGCAGAGACCTGAGTTCAAGGAATTTGATTTACCTGAGCAGTGAACAGGCTCTTGCAGACCTTGCATACTTCATCGAAGCCATGACAGTGAAGTACGAAATTCCTGATGGTACTAAGTGGATTGCATTTGGAGGATCATATTCAGGGGCCCTTGCTGCTTGGCTTCGGGCCAAGTATCCTCACCTAATTCATGGAGCTGTGTCAGCAAGTGCACCACTACTGGCGAAGGCAGACTTCAGAGGTATGCCTTTTGAAGTTAAATGTAAGTTTAGGATTGTGTTGTCATCACTTTGCATACTTGATGTACCACTAAAGCGACAGGTAGAGATATTTAGGAGAATTGCAGTGTTGTATTTCATTGCACACTAAAACAAATGAAAGTGAAACAAAGTTCTGGAAGATTACTGCATTCTGGGATGTGATTCTTTGTGGTTTGGTATGTAGGTACTGATAACCCTGAGGAAGCTGTTATCTCCACCTTCACAGATATGTGTACTGTTGATTTCTGATGTGTAAGGTATGTGTTTTCAATTTGGAAAGTTGTTATTTGTGATAGGAGTGAAAATATTTTACAACTCTTTAAATTTCTTACACTTTCTGTGATTGGGCCCTGTTTCTGGGACACCAACTCATGTTAAGGTATAATCTGAATAAAAATAAATGTTGCATATTTGAAAATGCAACGAAATTTATTGAATTCATCACTCCAAACAATGTGAAAGCATACTGACAAGTGTTCATAACTTATAGGTAAACTAAAGACTGAAAGTGTGTCTTAAGGGACAGAAAGAAACCAACAATGATGTCAGTGTTCTCAGAATATTAAAGATATACAAAAGTGATGTAGAAAGTGTGAGGTTTGGGGTGTTCACAGCATTGATGTAGAGCAGGGGTTCTCAGACTTTATAGCTGGCATGCCACTAAATGAAATGTAACAATTTCAGGGTACCGCCATTTTTTTGTATTTAAATAAAAAATCTGAAATTTGAGAGACTGGCTGAAAGCAGGGATGGGTTATGTAATGTCTGAAGTCTGTGTATTAGCAAATATATGTGACTTGTGATTTATGTACTTTTTAGAACTTCTATCCTTACTTATATACAGGCAGACCCCCATACTCGCAGATTCAGTACCTGTGGTTTCAGTTATCTGCAGTTTACCGCGACCCCCCAAAAATTGGAGAATTGAAGAAATAAATGGTTCATAAGTTTCAAAACACACGCCAAGCGAGAACAGACTGTAACATGGTGAAATCCAGCAGCCCAAATACTCCCAGTACTTGACTCATCTCCCTTTTTCCCCATACCCACACTTTTCTGCAAACTTGTCACCATTCTGCTTCTAGCATTCTCACTGTTCAAATTAGTTGCTGCATTATCACAGTGTTTTTGTTCAGAAAGCCCTTATTTACCATAATAATGGCCCCAAAGCATAAGAGTAGTGATGCTGGTAGTGCTTATAAGCCTAAGAGAATCTGTGAAGTCCTTTCCATTAGAGAGAAAGTGAAAATTCTGGTTATGATGGAAATAGAAAAAAAATCATATGTAGAGATTGCCAGGTTGTATGGCAAGAACGAATCTTCCATTCATGAAGTGATGAAGAACAAAGAAAGATTTCATTGCCCTATCATCTCTTGAGGATTAGGCTAAAATGTCAGAATCCTTTACTTTCATACATACTAGAGAGAGAGAGAACACTGTAAATTTTTTATTAAGTCTGCGTCCCAATAAACAGTGTGTGGCGTACCAGTAGTGGTATGTTTACAACAGTTTAAAAATGATGCAGAGGATTCTGGTCTTTGGGGATGTTATTTTGTATAGCAGGTAATTTAATATATTCCAATGTTTAGAAAAAATAGGGTTGATGGGGTCCCATAAAAAGAGGTCTGAGTAAGGTTTTTTTTTATTTATGAAGGAAAAATACAACAGCAATAAAGCACAATGCAAATCAGTTCCCAACAACTGTTTGATACATGAACTGCAGAGTATTCCATGTATGAATAGTGTGGTGGACTTCCATTGTTGTTGAATATTAAGGGTGAGACTGAAAAGAGGAACAGGAATAATTGTCACTGAAGAATTTATGAGAGGTTTGAGACATGAGAAATTCCTTACCTTTCATGGAACTGAAGGTTTATGAGTCTTAACCATGCTGACAAGAGCCTGCCACTTCAATCTTATCTTTAGTCATTTGAATCCTGTATATACCCTGCCATATTTTTTTATTTATGGTGCATTTTGATTATTACATACATGTCCCTTTATCAGTTTCTTTGTGGCATCTGCATTCTTATGGAAGAGCTGACACACTATACAAAAAGGAGTAGTGTGACTGCGTGGGCTGTGACGAAACATGTGTCAGAAGTTAACGCTGTTGTCCCAGATACAATGTTGAGTGTTGGGTATATAATAGTACACGCAGTCAAGGGAGTTAACGGATAATTGTTAACAGTATTTCTGATGTGTGTTTCAGAATATTACAGGATAGTTGAAGATGATCTGGCCATATCTAATGATTCTTGTGTGTCTGCTACTATGGATGCTACACAAGAACTGAACATGCTATTGAAAGATCCATTAGGCCATAAGACTGTTAATGAAATATTCAGGTAAGTATCAGGGCTGAATAAGAACAGCAATTTGAGAATATGGAAGGGATTATGTTGGACTAATATGAATAACTAACATGGGGGAGACTTACTAGTTTGAGACCTAGCTCTGCAGCCCCGGAAGCTGGGAAAAGATTGGGAAACAGAGACAGAAAGCTGATTCCCAAGGTGCAGAAGAAGCCCTCTTCAAAACAAAAGAATTCTGTGTCAGTGGGTTGCTCAAGTCTTAACAAGGTGTACAGGTATTATCATGACTAATAAGTATGTTTTTGGTCACAAACCATTCTGCACTCTTGAGATAAACTTGATTTGTATCTTTTATAAATTAGTTTACTGTCTTTATGATGGTGTTGTGAGTGTGTTCTACAAACTTTCAGCTTGAAATGTGTATTTGTGTGTGGGTTCTCAGTTGTGTCATATTGTTTTGCATTTCCATCACACTTTTCCTGAAGTTGTTAAAGAATAGTGTTCTTTACAGGATTTGTTTCACATATAAAATGTCACTTGTTTTAAGTTATTTTGCCACAGATCTTGTTTCTTACTTTAAATGAAACCACACTAAGTTTGCCAGTGAAGTGCTGGTATAAATTGATGTTCACACTCAGCTGTGGTTACAGTACGAGACCACCTTGTTGTTTCAGACTTTGTGATTCCATTGACGTGTTGGAGAAGAATGATGTGTCAAATCTGTATGAAAGCTTAGCAGGGAATTTTGCAGGAGTAGCGCAGTACAATGGTGACAATCGTCAGTTTGAAGGAGGAACTTTCAACTTGACGCTTGATACAGTGTGTGATATTATGGTTAATGAAAGCCTTGGGACACCTGTGAAACGGTACTCATTGGTGAATGAGAAGATCCTTAAACAATATGATAAGGAATGCCTAGATTACAAGTATGATAAATTTATCACCGACTTGAGTCAGACAGACTGGCTCTGTGAAGCTGCTGAAAGTGGAGGTAAAACTGTTTTCATTCACTGTCTTAAATTTGTGGTGGCAAGACTTTTATCTGCTAGACATTGTTGAAGTACAGGCGGGATGTATTTGTTGCATTTTATGTTAAGCTGTACAGAATGCACAGGTCCTGTCAAATAAATCTGCTATTGTTATTTCAGTAAGATTGTGAACCCTGCATTGACCCCTGAGAGTAGGGATCTGAATGATCATTTTATTCAGTTTGCCACAGCTTGTTCTCTGTCTCAGACACACTTGTTCTTGTTCTCATTATCCTCATAAAACAATAAAGGCAATGACAATGATGATGGCAGCAGCAACAATGACAACAACAACAACAACATGATGACATGATGACAATGGTGGTGATGATGAAGGACTTAGGATGTCCTGTATTAACATTTTCCAGCTGTTATTTATTAGACATAATCACATTCATATTTTTCCTTTTTTAAACTTTAAGCTTTCAATTTAGACAGGTATAAGGTTCAGTTTGCAAAATATGACACTGAGATATGTGATAATTTTGATAAGATACCAGGCACTGTCATGAAATTTCAGTGGTGTGTGAGTGAAATATGCATGGCAGTGTCTTAACCAGTGGTTGATAGTCATAGTGCATCTGATTTTTACAGAAACTCAAGTATCGTCAGGACAGGAAGCTTTTGCTATTCACTTTTCTTTCACCAGGTTTTGCAGACTTGAGATAAAATTTCACTCTCATTGTAAGATTGTGTTATTTTGATTCATTTGCTTCAAGAGTGCACACTTATAGTCATTTCATTTAGAACCAAAAATATTTCTCTGTCACCCAAAGTTCAGACATTCTTATGTGGATACTGTAGGTTCTTTGGAACATTAAAAACTGAACCTTAAAGAATGTACATTTTGAAGAAGGTTTTCTTTTCTAGGCCGGCAGTGGGTGTACCAAACATGCACAGAATATGGCTTCTACCAGACTTCAAGTTTAACTGCTGAAGTTTTTGGAGACCATTTCCCTTTGACCTTCTTCACCCAACAGTGTTCTGACATATTTGGTCCAAGGTATAATTATTTTTAAAGCATATACTTACTTTCACTGTTTATTGTAGTGAGCTTAAATAACAACTTTCATACTGGTTAAGTTGGGTGATATGGTAATGCTTGGTACTCAGGTGCTTAGTTTGTATCTGACTATTTGTTCGAAGATTTTCATGGTTTCTGTCACGGCTTCCAGGGTAGTACCTAATTTGGACCGTGAATGCTTCCAAATATCTTTCGGTTTGTCATTCATCAGTGATCCTATCATTCAAGAGTTTTAGATCAGATACTAGTAGTCAGTCATAAGACAAACAATAAGTAAACAGCTGTTACTGAAAACTGGTTATGAAAAAGAGCATAAATTTTATAAAGAAATTGGCATTTGGTATGTGGTGTGGGGTTAAGGTGGTTGCCCCATGCTGCACACTTCGTTTCTATGTGATGAATTCTGTTCCAAATTTTTTTGATTTGCTGTCATGTCAATACATACACATGTACAGAAAAGTTCTGTCTTTAGACAGTGCATACTAGATTTCAGTACCTAGAATTACCTTCAGTATTTGGTGTTAAATTATACGACAGTAAGATCATGTGTTTGTCTGGAAATGAAAACATATCTTCTTTCACAATTGAGGAGTTTATCTATGGTGGATGTTCGTAAAGGTACGTAGGTAACTGATGTTAGTTGAAGAATAAGAGACTAACTAGATGTCACTTGTTATATTTACTTTACTTCTTAGATACTCAACATGTTTCGGGCATTAATGTGTCCATCTTCAGGAGTTTGTGACTATGTTGTTGAACTGCCACATTGGCTGTATTGTTCTGCAACGATGGAGAAGTTAGCGTTAGTGTAAATTTTGGTGTTTAGTGGTGTGTGTTTGGTGTGATATGTTTTGTTGCTTTGTTGCAGCAAGCAATGTGTGTCTGTTGATTTTAACCGTTGTGAACTTTTGCATGTTGCTCATACTGTTTTCTTGCATGTGGTGTGATACATTATTGGGTATGTAATATGATATGCTGCTAGTGTTCGTTGGTGCTGTGTATCTGAGATTGTACATACCTTGGGTTGTTGTGTGTTGGAGTCAGGGTGCGGTTCGGCTGGGGTGGTATCTGGGCTGCTGGCTGAAGCACATCTGGTCTATTATGCGGTATGTGGGGGTTGGGGGTTAATGACCGTCTGAAATAGCGGGTTTGTTTCACCTGGGTATTGCTTGGGGATGAGTTTGCCTTGGTAGAGGGCTTGGATATAGTACTGTTTGTATGGAATGAACATGTTTGGTCTATTTAACGGCTTTAGTAAGGTCAGTATATTGTTCATGTGGCCATATTCGTGCTGGTTTTGTAGAATGTGTAAGGTGAATGCTGATTGGGGGTTGTTGCTCCTGATTTATTTAATGTGTTCTTGGAAACGTATTTTTAGACTGCAGCTCGTTTGACCTACATATGCTAATTTGCATGTATTGCACGTTAGTTGGTAGATTCCCCATTTATTGTGGGGTGGAGTGTCATTGTCCTTTGGAGGTTTGATTTGGTTGCCTATGGTGTTCTGGCATCTGAATGCTATTTTGATGTTTGTGTTTCTGAACAAGTTTGTGTTTTTTCGTACGTGCGGGGAAATGTAGGTGAATGTTGCCCATTTATTGTTTTTGTTCATATTTGTATGGGGTGTGGTGTGTTTTGTCTTATGCTTTATCTTGTGTCTTAGCTTTTGTATTATTGTAGGTGGGAAACCGTTGTGTCTGGCTATGTAGGTATCTTTGCAGATTGTGGTACCTATGTAAACAGATCCCTTCATGCATCAAAGAATTTGTACATTGTACAAGTAATATTTCACATGGACAATAAATATTCTTTGTTCATTTTACGGTTGTCATATGGTGTCTGCATTTTTGCAGAAAGTATATTGTGATGACCTCTGTAGGTAATTTGCTACTTTGTTTAATGTTTCAAACAGTTCCATGATTGATGTGTATAATCTTTACTCTTTTGTTATTATTTGGATACTAACAACAAGAGTGTCTTAAGATACCTTAAATTTGGAGAACTGTCAGTAATTGATCAGTCATTCCCACCTCCACATATCAGAATAACAGAGTATTTGCTTTTTAATCAGTTTAGTTGTCATTTTAGTACTCTAAAATCACTTTCAGTTTTTGACCAGTTATAGTGGCTTTATTTTACATCTTCCTTTGACTGTTGCATGTCTGTACCACAGACACACAACGAGAACAATGTAAACTTTTGACTGCATCCACTGGAATGTACACAGTTTTTGAGATAAAGTAGGAAATTGTAAAGATGCCAACACACCACATTCCGCATGCGGTGGACAGACAGTCTACAGTCTTCAAAATTTTAAGTGTTTTAACTTCTTAAACTCTTCAACATCACCATAACTGAAGTGCTTCAATAATAGTAAAAAAGTGGTATATTTAAGAACATTCAAGATTTTGCTTTCAAATGTGAAGACTTGGTTAACATTTTAATCATTTAAATATTTTAGTATACACCAGTTTAGAGTCCTCAGCTGGTACTAACATGTGTGAATTCTGTTCCAAAACTGTGACCTTGCAATCATTAATTGCTTATGTTGTTTTGATGTTTTGCGAAAAGCAGTCGAGAACTGCCTAAGACGGTGTAGACTAATGCTGAAACATGTCAGAATTAAAAGGTGATTAGCTTACGAAAAGTGTGCATTAATTGTTGGTAAATAAAAGAGGTATTGTACACTCAGTCGAACAAAAATCCATCGGTCCAAAATTTTCTAAGTCCCGAACTGGAAGTCACGTGATGTACAGTTGCAAACATAATTTGAGTCATTTTTCTTTCCCCATATTTGCACATTCGTGGCGTTTCTCTGTCTCCATTCATTACAGTCAATCACACCGCGTTTATATTAACCGAAAACAAAAATACATTTGCCTAATTTCAAATTAAAACATTAATTAAACTACATTAACTTTCCCAGGCACGAGGCTAGCTAGCTAGCTCTTCTACTAAGGATGGATGAGTCAACCGGACCCTTCGTTCTTATTGTCAGCAGGTGTAGACCAGGCAGTTCAACGCGTGCTAGGAGTAGCCGTTGTAAACAAACTACGTTGGTTTGAGTCCCACTATCGGCATATTTCTGTATGTAGCCAAGGCAGTTGAACGCGTGTTAGCACTAGCCTTCGGAAACAAACTATGTTGGTTTGAGTCCCACTATCAGCATATTTCTTTATGTAGCCCAGGCAGTTGAACACGTGTTAGCAACATCTTTTGGAAACAAACTATTTTGATTCAAGTCCCACTATCGGCATATTTCTTTATGTAGCCCAGGCAGTTGAACGTGTGTTAGCAACAGCTTTTGGAAACAAACTATGTTGGTTCGAGTCCCACTATCAGCATATTTCTTTATGTAGCCAAGGCAGTTGAACGTGTGTTAGCAACAGCTTTTGGAAACAAACTATGTTGGTTCGAGTCCCACTATCGGTATATTTCTTTATGTGCGTATTTGAAATCTAACTGGCTACAGATGATGGTGATTATGAAAACCGAAATGTTTACGTTTTACTAATAATAAAATTGAAGGCAATGAAGACCTGCACTCATTAAATTAAGTCAGGTCCCTTTCAATTTTCTGCCAAATGATGGGAATGTTTTCCACAACTGCATTATGGTAATTCACAATTTTATAACCGTGGATGGAACAGGATATCTGCTGTTGGTCATGGTTGAAAAAGGAGGGTAGGGAATTATCACGATCATCATCATCATAAACATCAAGGACTGGACCCTTTGACCCGTTCCGTCTACGGAGTTACAGCTGCTCGCGCCAACGCTTCTTCGGTCTTCCAATTGTCCTCCTTCCTTATGGTCTCTAGTGGTGTGATTTCAAAGGCATTCGCTTTTGTGGCATTCTTTGCAAGTGAAGAAGCCATTTCTGTCTGTATTCAGCCGAAAACTGACCTGGGTGTGACAATAAGTCACCAACTCTGAGTTGAGTGTAGGCCAACAACCCTCCACAAAACAAATACTGTCATAAAAGTGAAGGTGCCGTTATTCGCTGTATGTCAGCAGTGGTTAAAGCTACACATTCTTCATTCTTATCACGATGGCTCATGACAGGTGTATTGTATTTGTGAACGTTGAATGCGTGCTAGGAATATGTTGGTTCGAGTCCCACTATCGGCAACCTTCTTTATGTAGCCCAGGCAATTGAACGCGTGTTAACAGTAGCCTTC
>Ga0123352_10006858_pt1 | contig 17523 bp, 9 predicted proteins | sample TergutLab28metaG_FD_89700 | JGI IMG/M metagenome (GOLD analysis project Ga0123352, IMG submission 89700) | Labiotermes labralis P1 segment gut microbial communities from Petit-Saut dam, French Guiana - Lab288 P1 | ecosystem: Host-associated > Arthropoda: Insects > Digestive system > Gut ... | reverse complement strand
TGTGTGGTTTTTTTTTGTGTTTTGTGTGTGTTTGTGTGTGGTGGGTGTGTGGGGTTTGTGTGTGTGTGTGTGGGGGGTGTTGTGTGTGTGTGTGTGTGTGTGTGTGTGTGTGGACAGTATTAATTTGGCTGATGCGAAGTATTAGTGGTGAGATCTTGTGAACATGAAGATGAATATTCTGGTTCCGTAAAATTTTGGAGCTACCTGACATGTCCATGACCTGTTATTCGCCAGAGAATACTTTGATCCATGATGCAGTGTGTTGTAAAAGTATAGTATGAAGTAATTTGAGTCGTACGGAGGAAGCAGATGTTCTGGTAATCCAGTACCGTTAACGTTCGGGACTGTCTTAGGGATGAATTCAACCAACCGGAATTGCAGAGCTGCGTAGCTAACATGATATACGATTACGTCAAACATCACAGGAAAGCGATCCTCAGGGACTCACTAACTTTGCGAACATGGAGAGTATATAACGCATTATGTATGGTGGCCATATATTTCACTGTAAGTTGTCGGACATAACAGTGTCGTAACAAAATATGTATTGCAGAGTTATAGCTGTGAAGCCAGTCTCAACAGTGTGATATGTGACACTTAATTATCGTGGGCCACATGTGACGAATGTGCCTTGTGTCGGTCCTGTAGCGAAAAGGGAAATTCAGTGATAACCATTTCCTAGCAGGCACAAGTTAATTGTGTGCTTAATTAATAAATGCACCGAGGTCACATTCAAAATGTACATGGTCGTAACTTAGGGTATATATATATATATGAGGTGCTGGCTGAGGACACTGCAAGGTCGTTCGATGCTGAGCAAGCAAGGCTCTATTAGGTCTGAATGGTAGAATTCTTTCATTGTCTTTCTCCTTTCTGTTTTTCATCTTTCATCTCTATTCCAGCATAAGTTTCTCCGTTCTTTCTTATCCTTCATTCTTCTCATTATTTCCTGTTTTCCTACTTTTCTGTTTGCGTCTTCTTCTACAGGTCGTGATTGAACTTTCTGACCCTATTCAGCTTAGTTGCGTCTGTCAGTCGGGATGACGATTATTCCTTTGCTGCACGTATTTTAACAGAGAAGTTTTCAATTGGCTGGTATACTATGTAGGAGAAAGAATGTTTATTTCATTTGAATGTTGTCAGTAGCTCATTACAGCAGTGGTATGAAATTATCGCTAATTTTCATCTTGCCTAGACATTCAGCTATAAAAACGAGTATTTATTTATTTACAGACTGAATTATCTTAAGTCACCTTCTCGTTAGGAATCTCTCAAAAAACAAACTTTCATATCGACTACAGGATTCAATGTATTCAGAAATTACAAAGCCCTCTAGAAAGTTTCTGCTAAGCGACTCAGGCTGTAAGCGTTTGAAGAAACCTAAACATTTTTTGGTTATCCGTATTGATTTTATCATTTTAGGTGAATTTTGACCTCTAAGACGTGACAGCTGTCTTGGTCCAAACTTCGTAATATATTGTAACATATTTCAAATATTTTGGCAAGAAATACTTTCTGCTCTGCTGTCGCAGTAACTTAACATATTTCTGTGATAAGAATAGATTTGTACCTTGACAACTGTCAGTACGTCATTTTTCGAGAACTTTATGTTGCTCTACCCAGGTAATGCCATTATTTTTGTTAGGACGCTGAGTATATAACCTGTTCATCCGTTAGATTCAAACAACTAACGGCAGATTGTCTCATTTTATCTTTTGTTATTAACTGTTATATTAGTTATTTATTTCTTCTAATACCTTTGGTTCCAGATTGATGAGTATAGTGTTTTGTTTATTGTAAGAGAAGGTGTCTTGTGTATCTTATGTTTATTGGGCCATGCATCATCTTGATAGTTGAATAAAGATAGACCAAATTGATGTCACTTGCTTTGTTATTTCATTACTTAATGCTCAACATATTTCGAATGTTAGTACATCCATCCTCAGGAGCTTGCGACTTATATGTTGAGTTATTTCATGGGTTATATTGCTCTGGTTCGATGTGTGTTGGTGTTACGTTGTGGTTTGGCTGGGGTGGTGTGGTATCCGGATGCAGGCTGAAGCAGAGCAATAAAACCCATGAAATAACTCAACAAGTAAGTCGCAAGCTCCTGAGGATGGATGTACTAACATTCGAAACATGTTGAGCATTAAATAATGAAATAATAAAGCAAGCGACATCAAGTGTCGTGTGTGTTTGTGAATACGTGTCTTGCTTCTCTCTTCCACAATTCTGTAAATTTTACATAAACAATGTTTTTGGGCATTGCCGTATAATTGTACATAGGTGAAGATAGGACAGGAAGCGTAGATAAAAGATATGGTAGAACAACTAACTTTTAAGAAATGATAAATTGCACGAAAATCCGAATTTATTGCACGTTGAAAAGGAATTGATTAATTGGTATTAGGGAAATGGTGAAACATTTTAACTGAAAAAGGGTATTAATTGTTTTACAATGAAAATAATTCAATTTGTGTGTGTGTGTGTGTGTGTGTGTGTGTGTGAGGGAGAGAGAGATAGAGGTAGTGACCTGATTCTTGAACACCTTAGTAACTGTTGATTACTTCTGGATGATTCTCTATTCTCTGCAGCCCGACTCTAGTCTTGTCCCACTGTAATGGTGTTTCCCAAATGAACACAAAGGATAGCATTTCCAGGTGTTTAATGATGATCACTCTTCATTGCTGTTTACGAGTATTTTCGCTGGTCAACTATGTCGAAGAAATATATACTACTGCCATTTTGGAAAAGCTTGATGTCTCCTTCTGTATGATGGGAGAATATTCAGCTGCGTAAACACTGGCAACACTTGTCCTGTACTTTCTACCGTTTCTCCGAGCAAAACCATGGCTGTTAGAAAGGGATATGAGAAAGTAATCTGTAGCGACTTTTTTCGCTAGGCGTATTTTTACCTCAAGCCCTATGTATGCTAGCGAGTGTGGTCATTGGCACAAGACAGCTTTGGTATTTCCTCAACGTTCCTATTTCGCTACCGAATTCAGGAAGTCGCTGTTTTTTATTTCTGTTCCTTCAATCCAACAAAAAAAATCCCTTCCATTCCTGTGCTTCGTTCTCAATCGGTTTCTTCTATCTGATCTTACAACGAGTTCGTCCTCTGATTTATAGCGTCGATATAGCCAGCAAACCTGAACACTGTACCAGGAATGTGGATTCTCCTATCTTTCGTCGGACTGCTGTAAACTCCACAGATAATTTCCCTGTTCCTTGTGACACTTCTGAGCTGAGACACAAACATGCAACCGAATATTATCACACAGGATGCCTCATTCTTCGACGAGTCACACATAACTTCTTTTTACAAGAGCACTGAACCTGGAAAGTGAGGCTTCTAATGATATGCAGAACTTAAAACCCTTGCTTCCAGTGTTGTACCAGAGCCCAGATCTCATTCTGTCTGGCTGTAGAAGTATAATTACACCAATCCATTATTTACGCGCGTTTTTTTACACTTTTTCTCTTTAACGCACCTTCCCAATTTACACTGCTTCTTAATTACTGCTTCTTATTTTCAGTTTAACGCCCTTTGCCTGGCTGCTTTGCATTACGCCCCTTATTTCTGATGGGAATATAATGTGTGATTTACACCTTTTCTTCAGTATGGGTAAAATGTAGTCAAACACAGCTTTTGATATTTATATTGCTAAGAGGTGTTTTACATAGCTTAACAACTACATGTTTCGGCCTCTATAATGGCAATCATCAGGTTGTACACTTTCTTATTATAAAGCAAACTATACAATATACAATGTTTCTTTCTATTTTTGTCGACGAGATCTCGTCGACAAAAACAAAAACATTGTATTTTAGAGATGGACTATTGGCTTCAGAGAATCTAAGTGTTTCCTTAGAGAACTCGAAATAGTACGGGAATCAATAACTACAAAAGTCTGGTAATTTAGTCACTAGCTTGATTATTGTTTATCTCTAAATATTGCATTGTCCAGACTAATTATACATAGGTGTTTTTTAAATATGTGACTGTGGCACCGGAAATTTGACACTTCACCGATCGGATTCACCCAAATTATTAACTTTATTTTGCGCAGGCTAAACAGTTATTATTCTTTTGCGTCCTTAGGCGGTAATCGGCACACCCGTTTCCATTTCTTTTCCACTACTTGAATTTTTTTCCACTTCTCTGATTTCCAATTGGCTGTCTTTTAATTTCACTATTTCATAATAAGTACAAAAGTTAAAATTTTAAAATTCTGTTACGTGATTGGCTACAAATGACCTAACGTTGCCCGCCGTGTCGTGACCTGTATGAACCCCAAATGAACGTTCTAGCCATTTTTCTTAATGTGTAGGCCTGACTACCATCCATCCTCCCCCGCAATCTGTTGTCCATTAGATCGACTGATTTAACGTACTGTGCGATGCCGCAGATAAACTGTTTGAGGAACTGTTTTGTGTGATACGTTCGGAATGAAACTTCTCACTTGTCTGATTGTTTGCTCTAAAAGTGTCAAAGTTTAGAAATTTCCACTATTTAAAAAACGAACTAAACCCATTTATTTTGACATTGCCGCACTGCGACAACTGCTAGACCCTTCTGGCCACCCGCAACGCCCTAAGTCTCACCCTTTCAAAACATCCCTTTGTTTTTTATTTCCCTATGCCTTACCACCGGCAATTCAATTTTACTTGCCCAATACATCCTCTCTTAACACATGTGCAACGGTTATAGAGTCCAACTCCAGTTACTTTATGTTTCCTATACTGGCAGGATAATGAAAAGGAAGGGGTGAATTTGAATCATCTGGCTTAGTAGACCCGAAGCGAGATCTTGTGAACGGGTCAGTATTCCTGCCCTGGGTCTTCATGGCCTGTTCTAGAGTGGAATCACTTGCTCCAGGGAAGTATAGAAACTGACAGTAATAGTGTAAATGTAAGGTGAAAAAAGTCGTCTCATCCCAAGCATTAACCCGTTCTAAAGTTGTGCATCCCGTTACGAATTTTTTAAACCATTTAACCGATTCTCTGTTCATTGTCTTCATCCAATTCCCGGCAGGAGGATACATAAGTTTTATGTTGCACCGGCGCTATTAAATTGCGTAGGAGTCATTTTGTTTACAATTGTTCCTATAATATTTATTAAATATTTTATTTTTACCCATGAACTATTACAGAAATGAAGGCAAGTCGTGTAAAATCTTACTTGGTATAGTAACAGTTCACTGCGCCTAGGACGTATGCTACCCAAAATGCTTTATACATGAACAGAAGCATTGTTATAGGAGGAACAAACTATAGTAGATTTTATATAGAACTGTAGGCCATTGATCTGTACGAAATTGCAAAGGCTTGTCGCCGTTACACGGGACACGAGAGTTTGGAAATAAGTATGCCGGTGAGATTGGATTACCGCTAGAGAAGAGCATGACAGAACGGCTTTCTGTTGCAGTCCGTAGCCCTAAGTGTATCGTTACTGCAAATTACCGCAGTAATACCACTTGGAATGGAAGTCACCTAAGAACAAGTTACCCGTATAACGTAGATTTTTATTGTATTCCGACTTTTAAAATTCGGCTTTAAAGGCGATGTGCTGAATCTGTTGTCCATTAGATCGACTGATTTAATGTACTGTGCGATGCAGCAGATAAACTGTTTGAGGAATTGTTTTGTGTGATACGTTCGGAATGAAACTTCTCACTTGTCTGATTGTTTGCTCGTCCAGTCCGTTGGTGTGGTACAGTGACGCCGGAAGTCGGTGGCAGTGGCGATGGTGGTGTTGAAGTTATGTTGAACGACGCTTTAGGATCTGATTTCATGTAGAAGCGAAAGTTAGGATGATGGATGAAATAAATTCTAAGTGCTGTGGAAGGATTATCCTAATATTTGCTTGGATGGACTGTATAAAACCACGAAAAACTTGTCAGATTAACCGATGAAAGCAAGTCTTAAATTTTACATTCATTGTTCCGTGCATCATTGTAATCGTTCCAAAATAATTACCAACAAGATGACATTTATGGACTATCCTTTATTTCAGGGTTAGTCGTCCTTCACTCTACATGTTTCGAGCTTCAGGGAGCTCATCATCAGGAGCTCACTTTTGTTTTCTCTACAGACAGTCTCTGGGATACTGTGTATGCCAGAGACTGCCTGTACAGAAGAAGAAGAAGAAAAAAAAAAGTGAACTCCTGATGATGAGCTCCCTGAAGCTCGAAACATGTAGAGTGAAGGACGACTAACCGTGAAATAAAGGATAGTCCATAAGTGACATCTTGTTGGTAATTATTTTGGAACAAGTCTTGAATATTACTGCTAGGCCATCCTGTTCCGTCAGCTAAGTCACTCTGTCGTCATTATAATCATCATAGCGTTACCGTCATGACGTCGTACAATTTGTTAGAGGGCACTGGCGTTGTCAGAGACACCTATAACTCTATCATCAGTGTGGGATCCCACGATGATGACAATGTTAGATCATCATTAGCATTTATCCTATAGAAGAAACCATAATGTATTTTCAGTATAGAACTGATTTAATTTTGTGTTGCCCACAGCGCGGTGGGTGCATTTTAATATATGTTGTATGTACGTGTGTCTAGTGAAATGTCCTCTAACAGACACAGTGCGAAGTTCTTAGAGCTTTGTTGATGGAAATTCAAGTCTTCTAGTATGTGAAACCGTGTAAACTGGTAAATAGTTTCAGATAAGCTTGCTGCCTGCCCCTTTAGGGTCTGGGCAGTCAAGGTAGAGGGTCACTGACTCTCTACCACCCTACAAGAAATCATCTCTCTTGAAAAGTTCAATCTTCAAAATTTCCGAAAACTTGAATACCACAGATCCAACCATCGGCCGACTAATAGAGTGTAAAGTCACAATAAAGCTTACTTTAATGAAAATATTTTGTGACACATGTAGTTTAGGGAATACAATTAAACTATACCTGATCAATTGGGGACCGCGGTGGCAGAGTGGTTAAGGCGCTGTGCTACAAATCGGAAGGTCGCTGGTTCGATCCCTGCTGGTGTCATTGGAATTTTCATTGACATAAAATCCTTCCGATCGCACTATGGTCCTGGGGTCGACTCAGCCTCTAACAGAAATAAGTATCAGGATTATTTCCTGGGGTAAAGGCGGCCAGGGCTTAAGGCTGACAACCTACCACCATCCTGTGCCGTTGCAACGAAATCTGGGAAACTTAACTTCCTAGAACCCTCTGCCTCCCCACCGGGACTGTAACAGGACTGCTTTACCTTTACCTTTACCTTTACCTTTACGTATAACTACTGAAACTGAGTTATAACTACGTGAAAACAGTAGACAGTGAATTACTTCGTAACTTGTCGAAGTGTTTTGCACTCTGCACTTAATGTAGTGAATGTACAATCTTTAATATATGAAGAATGTTTAACTTGCGTTACGGAATCCTTGTTTAATTGTCATGTTTTTTTTAAATGGAACGAATTTTGTTCTTTTATTAATGTGTTGAATTACGAACAATCCATAAAGCTCTGCGTAGCAGTTTCACTAACGAAATAAACTCATTATATAATGATGTTACAAAGTTATATAAATTTGTACGCTTATATGGTAAGAAGGATAATTTGCATTGGAATAATGGTGGCACTATTGATCTTACTGTTTTCGGAAATTCGAATCGAATTTTTAAGTTTAAATTGTCTACGTTGTATCCTCAGCGCCTTAAATAAGATCCAGCTTTATATCTTAAAATTTTCAAATAAATTTTGCAGTATATTATTTAAATTTTCTTGATGCTTCTGCATAAAAATTAATATCTTCTTTCGCCGGTTCAAAAACTAGTCATCAAGGTAACGCAGTTCTGGATATTTGTTCAAATATGTGACCATTTTCTTCACATTAGCGACTACTCTTGTAGTTTGGCGAAGAGGGTTGGAAACCTCGACAGGAAGAGAAGAGGGATTTACATGCGTCTGCCTCATACACGGCTGCTGTTAGAAATGATGCTTCTTGCAAGAATCGTGATAATAGCATGATCCTCTTTAACGGCAGCACACCTGCCGACTACTTTCAGGGTAGACGCCACACCGTCGTCTCGAGGCATCTTGTGATAACAGAAAGTGCACGAGAAGGAAGACGCTTGGTTTTAAGTGAATTTGGTTCAAACTTAAACCTGCTTACTGGATTCGTTACTCACACCTGTTTATAAAACAACAAGTAGGTCGTTAGTTCAAGCACCGTAGTGACGTGGTTTTAAATGCTTTCATAGAGTCCAGAGTTGACGAACCAGGGTCTAGAGATGCTTAACGCATAGCATAAGAACTGAACCGAGGCTCAAAACTGTATTACGTACTATCTTGAAAACGCAAGTTGATAACTTGTCACTGAAAAGTCACATGTGTATATCGGATGTTCCTTTGATGTGAGACATAAAATTTCCCGGTTCTTCATGGTAGCCCTGGCTGGGTTCTTCATGGTAGCCCTGGCTGGGTTCCAGTCGAGAATTCTTTGTGAAAATTTAAAATTACTTCGTGAAAAAATGAAGAAGGAGAAGGAGATAATCCTATTAAATCTTATTACCACGTAGCTGTCTGATTTAACAACGCCCATATAAGCTACAGTAATTAAAATAAAGCACACTTTAAACCCACCAGAATGTTCTTCCAACGTATAAAATGGTCAGAAACGGTGGTTGTAATATGACTGTTGTGACTAACCATTCCATTTTGCTGTGGGTTAGGAATTCTAATAAAGCAGTTATACGGGCATCCACTTCGGGAAAAAATAAAATTATAAGCCGTTTTATTTTGTTTGAACTGAGGCTAAGCCCTTCACATAAGTTACATAATGAATGTGTTTGTCTAAGCACATTCTGAAACGATAAAACCTTATCACACGACGACATTTCAGTTTATCCCAGCAGTACTGACAAAAATTGAAATCAACTGGAATGCTGCAGTTTGTCGCCTGTAAGCGGTTACTGATGTTTCGGGGGAGCGCTTTGCATCCATCTTCACGATCAACAAGATCAGAAAGTTTGTTGTTCTTGTACTGCTTTGCCCTAAATATGAAGACAATATTATCCTCCTAAATTCTGTGCATTATTAACAAGCCGACACGGCCTAATTTCGAGGGAGACAAACGTTTTGCGTGTGGTGTTCAGTTAGGAAGAACGTGTCAGCATTGTGTCTGGACCGTATAAATATTTGTATAGCCCATTAGGATGGCTCTTGACGTCATACACATGTAATAAACTGAATATTATAAGCGAAGCTAGTGTAAGAGAAAACGCTTTGTTCCTCTCTTGTAGCAGAAAACCCTTGAGAATTGGTAAGCTACGAACCCCTGCAGAGAAAACTGGCTGTATTTTTATATATTCATTACTTTAAGATATCCCATTTGAACGTACGAGTAAGAGCGGGAAATAGACCAAACTATTGATACATTTTTACGAATATAAATTAACTTGACGTTAGGTTATTTACCTTACAATGCCCAGTTATTATTTTAAGGGTTTATATTACCAAATCGATTTCGAATATTTTGGTTTAATAGCCTTTTAAATAATTACGTACAATGTATTAACGTTCTGTCTTTATTTTTCACTGTCATCTATTATGGGTGGCAGGAAGAAGTTAATTATTTATGCTACGAGTGAATGTGAGTTATACTCCATCAGTCTTAATGAGATACATGTATCTATCTGTGTAAAAACCAGATGTTTGTTCAGTAATTTTCAAGCTTGTATTTTGCTCTCGATGTAATTAATGAGTCTAAATATGGTAAGTGGCATGTGAGAGTCCTAGACATATAGAACGTTTGTTAAATGAAATTAGTGTTTACGGAATAGTGTTTGTTTACAGTACCGTTTGTAAATACTAATAGTGTGCCACATTGGGCTCTAGACCGGCTGTAGTACGTACATAATCCAATTTTATTCCAGTAAACAACTGCGCTTTGCCTAGCTGTAAGCAGGATCGAGATATGTCACTTGGTTCATCCGTAGGTTATGCAATGATTCAATATCAAATTTACGGATTATTTAATTATACAAGGAAAGTAAAATTACACAATGTAAAAAGAAACCCTGTGGAAGCAGATCGACTTTGGCTCTTTAAGATATTTCTTTTACCTGTATGGAGTGAGAACATTTATGTGCAGTAGCTGGAAAATCGGCTGAGTTAAGAAAATATTACCGTATCCGTAGCTGTAACTGTGTGTGGTTTAAATGCTGATAACATAGAAAATTCGGGTTCTGTTAGCAGAGAATCTTAAGATTCATTTTTAGGGGTCTACAATAAATAATTTACAAAGTAAACGCAGCAAACGGCCGGGATAAATTCAAGGAATTTTAAGTGGATTCATGATGGACAATTTTGTAATGGGGTAAGTTTCTTTCCAAGTATTTCAGTATTTCCAACCAATTGTCTTTTCACATTCATTTATCGTATTTTTTCATTCAGGAGCTTTAAAATTAGCACAAGTCCTTCGGAGTGATAGAGGGCTCAGTTAACAGCACGTCAGTCGTTATAACTTTTAAATAGAATTCTCAGTTGATACAAATGTCTATAAAGTCGTGGTACGGCCATGTTCAAAGAATGGCAGAAGGAAGATTACCCAAAATAACATTGAAGTGGATGCCGAAACAAAAGAGAGCACGAGGAAGACCGAAGAAAAACTGGATGGAAGGTACAAGGAAGGCCATGAACAAAAGAAACCTAAATGAAGGCCAGTTGGATGATAGGAAGCAGTGGAGTCTAGGTGTCGGGCAACGTAGAACAACGTTTTGAAACCGACATACATACATACATACATACATACCACATTTAATATAGTAGGTATGTCCCAGGCCAGTTAATGTGGGTTATGTGGTGGGAAAGGTGGTGCTAGAACAGGTTTTCTGCGAACACTTCTTTGTATTCCGTTCAGCATTATTCCTATAGTGCTCCCTTCTCTTTCTTCAATACATCGCCGACTGTATATAATCTCAACAAACGACAGCGTCTTTAAATTACCCACGCAACATGCTGGACGACTGTCACTGGATTTCTGGCATGCAAAAGGACATTTCTACACCGCCGTCAGACCTGGAGTGGGGTCCACGAAGGCTACTGTCCTGTTAATAAAGTAGACCTATCTCTTGCAGTCTCTGCTTCAAACTGACCCACCCGTGCACCGGACGGCCACCTATAGGTGTGATGATACCAGAGGTTGTATAATACAATTTTGACCTCCTGATGATGAGCACATGATGCTCAAAACATGTAGAGGCATGAAATAAACTTATTGTAAAACAAAACTTTTATGCATCAAGTTGGTTAATTACTAAGGTAAATGAAATTAACTATGTAGGTTTATGTACATATATTTGCTTTTTTGATTTATATTCCAGTGAGACTGAAGCATTCGGTGGGCTTGAATTTGTGTATAGGCTGTGGAGTGTTTTTGTATGTAAATTAAATGCAATATGGCGAAAAATCTCTAGCTAAATGTGAGAAATTTGCTTCAAAATTTGCGAATAGAATAATGGATTTTAATTTGTAATTCTGTTGGTGGACAATATAGTTACTTTTATGTAATTAACTTTCATTTCGTATCTCCGTTTTCAATTTATTGCCTTCAGCTTCTATCCCTCTTTCGTCTTTTCTCCTTTCCGCTTCACTTTCGGCCTCCTTCTTCAATATATACTCTTTATTTATACATGTTGAAATTTCTGCTACCATGTTTTTCACTTCACACTCTTATTATTCTTCTTCTCATCTCTATTATTCATATTCTTGTCCTCTATTTCCTTTGTTGCTTCTACTTCTCTTCATGTTTCATCTCATCACTGGCTTCTTTCTTAATTTTCCCATTGCCTTTCTTTCCTGGTTCTTTTTTTATCTGCTATCTACCTATATCTACTTTTCTTTCTTCTTCTCGTACTTCTTCATGCCTTCCTTTCCTCATTTTCTTTCAGTTCCAGTATTTTGTACGTTCATCTATTTCAAAAAATATTAAATCTTCCCTCCCCATTTACATTTAAGAGGATATATTTAGTGTTTAGTTTGTCGGTGTATTTATGCTCACATGTATTTGTATCTAACAATAATTAAACTTGTTAATAAACATCTCACATGATCACTACAGAGCTCCCATTAATATAAAATTGAAAGTGAAAAAATACGAAACAGATTCTTGAATATGCGGTTAACCCATAGTATCGAATCTGGCATTTTTACTTCTGTTCGCCACGTAGAAAAGTCAAATCTCCTCAGGCTGGCTTGTTTAGGAACTCGTAATGCATGTCAGTAGGCGGTTGAACTGCAACTGTCACAGCGGATAATAGATCTAATGACAGGATTCTAGTTGAAAATGCATTTGTTATATTGTCGGCACACAAATATTTTATTGCGTGTCAGTATTTGTGTACAGAATAATAATATTTATTCGCTTTCGAGTGTATATTTCACCACGTTTGTCAACGGCAGTTCGTAACATTCAGTTGTAGTATTGTTATTATAAGCGTATGGATGTGGTTGTTACGAGTGCTGGTTATTTTGAGTTGTTGTTTTTGTTGTTGTTGTCTTTTCTTTATATTTTGTTATTGCATTTATTGTCATGTTTGTACTACTTATTGTTTCCATGGTGTTTTGCGTTTCCGGTTCTTGGTTTTAGTGTCTACATGTGGAATTTCTACTTACGTTTTTAAAGTAGAAATTCCACACCAAAACTCCAAATCCAAGACCCACTAACAGAAAATACCAGGGAACAATAACAAGAAAGACACAAACAGAAATACGGGAACAAAATTCCATGAAGGGAAAAACCACAACACATAAATCCAGCACTCACATACAGCACTGTCATACGTTGCAAAAAATACTGTATCTGGATATGACGTATTGAGATTGAAAGATGTATCGAAATGTACAGTCAATTAAAATAGAAATATTATTATTGTTATCATCATTTATATTACTTTGTATGGAGCTACTGAAGCCCAAAAAAAGATCGATGTGCTGACAATATAACACTCCAACATTCTCAACTGCAGTTGCATTTTATAGCACAAGGGGTACCAACTTGAAGAACGCTAGTAACACTGTCCTTAGATTAACTTGTAAAGCACAGACAAAATATTACTTCCATGTCGATGGAATGGGAAAGATAAAAATAAGTCTTACATAATTCTTTGTCTGATTCGATAACCACTACTGTCAAGATGCCAATGATGAATAGGGTCTTTTGGTTTTGATGTGCTAGCCCTTCCATTTCAGACATGCTTCATCTTTATTCTTCTCACTGCTCTTCACAAAATTCCTTACAATAAGGGACCTAACCATTTAGTATTCTTCTGACACACAGTAGTCTTCAGGCTTCAGCATTTCACCAAATTGAGCGAAATGCAGAGGGAAAAATTATTCCACAGCTAGAGTGATTTTGGAGAACGAGGTTAAAATCTACAATGAAACCTGTGATTATGATGTAATATTAATATATTTCTGGTGTTGTTAAATGTAATGAATGTACTAATAGATGGGGTAACTACAGTCAATAACACAACGATGTATTTTTTGACGTTTTGCTGACCGTGCATCTCAGTATATTTATCTCAGTATTTAACCAACTTGATGCACAAAATTTGTTTGACAGTAAGTTTTATTTCATGCCTCTACATGTTTCCAAAACTATATGCTAAAAGGAGAAAGTGTTTATACAATGTGCGCCACCACGGTGGCGCACATTGTATGTATAATTTTGGATAAAACCTGATGATGAACACTGTTGGCCGAAATATGTAGTTTTTTATCTATAATAAAATATCAATTATTAGACATATATCGTTGTGTTATTGACTGTAGTTGCCCCACCTAATACTTACGACACACAACGGGGATGACACACCTAAAAAAAAAGTAGTGAATGAAAGTGAAATATTTATGTGATGGTGTTGATTCGCGATAGTTATTTTATTGTGCATGAAAAATTGGCCTCTGTTCCTGTCATTAAACAACAGTGCTGGCAAGAGTGTTACAGTTTAATGTAAGGTAGAAAGCGGACACACTTTGCGGACGACAAGATAAATGCACAGTCTTTAGGAAAATATATTTTGAAAAAAGCTGTTGTAATACTATTGCTCTGAGTTGGTAAATTTTTTTTTCGGGCAAGAAAATGGAAACAATTAACAATATTTAGTGCATCAACTGCACAACAGTAAAAAGACAGAACTATTGTGTTTTATTGTTGTGCAGTTGGTGGAATAAATAATGAGAATTAGTTGACTGCACGGCACATGGATAATTTTAAATTTCGTAATGCATAATTTATTTGTACAATTTACTGCAGGTATAACGTAGGAATTCCGTGTATACAAAGTGAATTCTTCAAGCTTTTATATTCTCCTGAAGTCCTATGTGTAATCATTTCCGTATTTGTACTCTTAACGCAGTTAAACATGATTACAATAATGCTACTGTCTTCATTTGAGCGTTCTTCCAATCGTGTTCTTTACAAAATTATCAGTTTCTATTGTCAGAAACACAGACGTCTTATCATTAGAACAAAATTGTAAAAAATTGAACTTAAGTGATCTTGGACGGTAAACTCAATTGTTAAACGATTAGGACAAAAAATGGAAACTCTTATATTTAGTGGGAATGAAAATTATAATTTAAATACACAAAAATATTGTGATGCCGATCCCGGTGGCCGTTAGTCTAAGGCCTGGGTTTGTGTCCGCTCGCAAATTAGATTGCGGGTTCGAATCCCGTCGGGAACATGGCTGTCTGTCTTTTGGGAGTGTTGTGTGTTGTCAAGTAGACGTCTCTGAGACGGGCCGATCCCTTATCCAGAGGGTTCCTACCGCCCGCTTGTGTGTCATTGTGTGTGATCACGTTCAGCAGTAACTCTCAGTGAGTAGGTAAAAGGAGGTCAGAGTACTTAGGAAAGAAAAAAATAAAGAATACATTGTGAATTATCCGGCTATTGAATGAATATGTCTATACAGTAATGAACGTAGCGTTTTAATCTTCGTCAGTTTGGAAAATAGTTCTCTTCGTTACCATCTGGAACTGAAACAACCATCTGAACCTTATTCCAATAGGTCTTATTGATAAGAAACGGCCTATTTCACTACAACGCAGTAGGTAATAGCAAACAGAAATATCCAGCTGCACAATAAACAATTATGTATCTGACAATAAACAATCGGCCGCACAATAACCTAGCAGGTATTGGCTAATACAAACAACAACTGCACTACAAACCAAGAAGTGTCATAAAACAAGAGCAACAGGCAACGCTGCAACCCACAAGATACTACAAAACACAAACACCTGTCTATACTACAGTAAATTAGGTACCAGAAAACAGTAACAGCCGTCTGCACTACATCAATTTAGGTATTGCAAAACGGAAACAGCCGTCTGTGCTATGTCGAATTAGGCATCATAAAACAAACAGCCGGTTGCACTATAACTCAGTAGGTACTAAAGAGCAGATACAGCCAACTGTACTGCAACAAATTACGTATCAGAAAACAAACAGCATTTGTATTACATATATCAGTAAAATGTAGTCGAACACAAACCCAAAATTTTCATCTTACTCTGGTTATAAAAATTTTTGCATTAGAACAATTTTACATTAGTAATGTTTTAAATCTAATGCTATAATTTTAACTGAACATTTTATAGTTGTGAACGAGATCTCGTCGATAAAACTGTATCATTGTATGTTGTATGTTTACTTTATAATAACAAGGAGTACAACCTGATGATGGCCGATATGGAGGCCGAAACATGTAGTTGTTAAGAAGAGCTATGTGAACCATCACTTAGCTATATGAATATTAAAGTTGTGTTCGACTACATTTCACTGATGTTTGTGATTTGATCAACACAACGGGGATGCCACACCTCAAAGCATCTGTATTAGACCAGTTGTGTATCCGAAACCAGAGACAGCCTTCTGCACTACACACCAGTTGGTATGGAAAGAAAAACAGCTGACTGCACGCCCTGTGTGACCCAATAGGTATTAGAAAACAGAAACTTTATTATGTGATTGGTATTACATAAAAAGTTTAGAATCTATGCTGTAAAACTCTTCATTGAACTTCTTTTTTTTACCTGCACTTATTCCGTTTGTAATAAACAATACATACAAAATATGCTCAGTACTTCTCTGTATAAATCGACACTAAACTTCACATTATTTTAGCCCATTTCAGTGATAATGGTGGCTAGAACTAGGAATGCGTCTTCTTATTTTGGACGGAATGCCACATTTACACAGAGTTCAGAGCATGCAGAAATTATACCTAACATTTTATTCTGAAGCCACAAGACTGTTGACCTCACTAAGAACGTATATTATTCTTTCATATATTTGCACTGATGCCTGCACAGACCTGAAGCCATTCAATACTGGCGAAATCTTCTTAATAATATTCCTGCAGAAGAGATTACTATTACATACGTACTATATTCCGTGAATGACTTTATGATATTGTACATTTGCTGCATAAAAGGATTTATTTGTGTACGGACGTCTATTCGTATTGTAGGCCTACTTATTAAGACGTTGCCGCAGATTTAAGTTTATGGTATGCCATAATTTCACTAACTGTAATGTATTTCATATTGCCCAGATAAATACATTTTGGTGTATGAACGTACACTTGAAGTAATATTTATGTAATGCCTATAATATTTTCACGTATCTTCTTCTAATATGTAGAGAATAATATTGTACGAAAATATTGAGTGTGTGTAATGTAATAACACAAATTTAAAGAATGCATTTTTAAATGAATTTTGAATAGAGATGTTATTGCTTAGTGATTTCAGGCTTCTGACGCGGTGTAATATAGATATGCGCTGTTTTGGAATTTAACGCGGCGTATGATGGCAGTTCTGTACCATTCTACGCTCTGTAAAATCCCAGAAGAACGCAGATCTCATGTCTAATCTTATGCTAAATTTTAATTCAATATATTTCAGTATGTATTACTTATATTAATACTTCATTACACAATACAAATGACATTAAATCTCAAAATTATTCGAAATACACTACTTTATGGTACACAAAGATATCAGTTAGCGTAAGTTGAAATTAAAACGTATAAGCCAGGTTAATGAGAGTTTATGATGAAAATTAACTCTGAATCAGATGACATTGTGACTGTCTCACGTATTAGAGAATTACATAAAATGTATGTGCCGAATTAGTATTGAAGATTTGAATAAAGGTTGACCAACTAGATGACACTTGCTTTATTATACATTGCTCAACATCTTTTAGACGTTAATACGCCCATCTTCAGGAGCTAGCGAGTACTTGTTGTGTTGTGTAGGCTGCAACAAAAACGGCTTCCCACCCGCAATGATACAAAAACTAAGACACCAGATAGAACATAAAGCAAAACACACTTCGCCACAAGACAGAAAAAACAAGAAATGGGCGACGTTCACATACATTTCCCCACAAATACGCAAGATCACGAACTTGTTCAGAAACACAAACATAAGGCTAACATATAAATGCCGCAACACCATAGCTAACCGGATAAAACCACCCAGA
>Ga0123352_10006857_pt1 | contig 17525 bp, 15 predicted proteins | sample TergutLab28metaG_FD_89700 | JGI IMG/M metagenome (GOLD analysis project Ga0123352, IMG submission 89700) | Labiotermes labralis P1 segment gut microbial communities from Petit-Saut dam, French Guiana - Lab288 P1 | ecosystem: Host-associated > Arthropoda: Insects > Digestive system > Gut ... | reverse complement strand
ATCATTAAATGGGGCCATTTTGGGTGGTTCTTGCTGTTTTCCGGAATGCAAAAGTATTGTTAACATTCACATCTTTACTTGAGAGTTTCGTATTAGGTTTTCTGGGATGGAGTGGTACTTTTTTTTTTTTGGGGGGGGGGGGGAGTGTAATAGAAGTTTTTGTAAAATTCTGGTGTGGTTCATTGTTTAAATCAGCCCATACTTGGGGAAGGATGAGGAGAAATACGCCTGTCATTGGAAACGTTTGTCGCGGTTTCTAAGCCTGTGTTCAAATTGACGGAAAGAACCATAGGAATCATTTCTGTATACCGATTAGCTCGACTCGCTTTGATTAATCTCGGCAGTAAGTGTCGTTGCGTGTCCAGCTTCACGTTCCGGCCGCTTCATTCACTAGGAAGAGCCGCATCCTATCCATTTAATAGGAAGGGGCGTGGGCCGCCGAGCGTGTCTTGATAATTGAAAAAAGAGAACATCTTTTGATCGTGCCGGTAATCGAACCGTTATTCCTCGGGATTTCAGCCCCCTAACCTGCCAATTACACTGCCCAGACTGTTGTTGAAATTGGCCCATGCATTCTTCATTTTCTAGAAGTATACCTTTTTGTTTAGCTGTTAATGCCAAGTGCCCTTAGTCGTCCTGTGCATCTGTTTCAGTAAGAGAGTAAGGCCACGTCCCTGAACACAGTTCAGCGTCTTGTAACTACACCAAGAGCTCTAGAGTGTCTCTCGCAGCTAACAATGGCTCACTCCCGTTTTCAGGAGACAAATTTCAGGCGATTTTCATGTAAAAGCTAAAGTGCTTCTACCATTGCCACCCCAGAACTGGGATCGCTCTCTCTTCCTCTGCTTCCTTCAGACCTTCATTCCACACTTTACACCGGACACTTGCGCTCACATGAAAACTTCATATGCATGGCGTCTTTTCGCTTGGCCCTTCTTTATCTCCACTTATTTTCCGGGTTTTAAGGGCGAGGCAGATTACACTCTCCTATGCATATGGTTGTATGTTCACTGACTCTGTATACCCGGAGAGGTTGCGGAATGACAGCGTAATCGTACAGTGTGAGTTAGAAACCCTGCAGGTAAAGTATTTACCGAACTGTAAAATGGTGACTGTGTGGCATACGTAAGAGAAGGTATTCATTTGTAGCTTTTGGCTAAGACGTTTTCCAGTCTGAGGATTCAGGTCTTCTGGAATATGATTCTATCGTTGAGTGACTTGCGACGTTTCGAAGGCACCGCGTACCTCCGAAACGTCGGGAACGTCTCATCTAACGAAAGAGCGTTATATCCTAGAATTACCGAATTACCGTAAACAGCGTTGCGAGAACTTCCTATCCTAGAATTACCGAATTACCTTAAACAGCGTTGTGAGAACTTCCTATCCTAGAATTACCGAATTACCGTAAACAGCGTTGCGAGAACTTCCTATCCTAGAATTACCGAATTACCTTAAACAGCGTTGTGAGAACTTCCAATATTTCATGTCTCAGTCTGTTCGATGTTTATTCCTTCGCGGCAGATTTTGTTCCATATGGCTCGTTTTGAATGTGGATAGGTTACATGTAAGTCACACTTTTTAACAAAAGGCCCAGAGGTATGTTATGGCATATCGGAATTCGAACCACAGTTTTGCTGTTACAATAACATAACAAAGCAGCCACACACAAATACAGGGTCTTTACACAGCTTCTAGACATATATGAAAAGAGACAAGGAAGTAATAATAATATAACAGTACAAAACGTATTTCACGTACGAAATAACATTATGTGTAGCAAAAACTGTAAATACAGAACAGCTGCAACACTTCATATCATAGATACATGCCTTGTTTCTATGACATATAATTGTAAATACCCCGCGTAAATTTTCATTGTTACACCGTGCATGTTGTCGAGTTACTCAATTATTACACCAACCACTGCACATATAAAAAGTTTATAATATTTATAAATGTTCAGTAGTTGGTGTAATAATTGTAAATACCCCGCATAAAGGTGATAACAATAATGATAATAATGACGATGGGCTGGTAGTCGCTAGGAGCCAGTACAAGTTCTCACAGTATCGTCATCGTCGTCACCATACGTCTGCAACATTTGACACTGCACCTCGGTCACTGACGTTGCATGTGAATTGTGGTTTTAATTTAGTTAGGATGTTTATTGAAATAATTTGATTATTTTTTTTACCGTCTGTGCCAGTGTTTTGTGTAACTGTTTGAGCAATGCTGTATAAATATTTAATCGTTTTTCTACGTTGGGTTGTGTGTACTTGTGTGTGTGTGTGTGTGATTTTGTTGTATTTATTTCGTGCTTGCTATATAATTGGCTATTGCACTGTTAAACTAATAAATCAGAACTGAATCATCATCAGCATCATTATAGTTCAGGCTCTGTACATTATTCTGGATTTTTCTGAACGATCAACACTCTGTCATCACAGTTGTCTACTTAGGCACATATCCTGAACCTTCTGTAAGCGGCTACCCAAATTGCTAGCGTCTGCTTTATTTGCACAGTTACACCCACGTTTCATCATCCACACAAAAAATCCAAGCTCCAATTATAGTCATCTAGCGGGCATTAAATCGGTTCGTCTACCCACACATGAGGGAATAAGTAATAATCCAAAGTTCAAAATAAGGTAAATATTTGGCTCATGCAGCGCAGCGTGTTAAATTGTTTAACCAGCTTGATATGTTTAGCAGAGTCTCAATTCTGGAGACGAAATGTATTGTGGAATGTGAGTTAGACACTAAGGCATTAGAAGGCTCGGCAGTTTTGAAGCATTGGATAAGTAAAACACCTCTGAAAGTCTCTAAGCTTTTGAAGTATATGGGTGGCATATTCTCGAGCAATTTCAAATTGGGTAATTTCTGAGTGTTTCACAGCATCAAAGAACCTTCTCCTTTATAACACAATTCCATTACCGTAACGCCCCTGAAATTCCTGTTTAGGCTATATGCTATTCAGCGGTGTCAGAGAAGGTGCTGCTATCTCTTGAGAGCTACCGAAGAACATTCTTCCAATTAATTTCGGTTCTCGCTCTTCACCAAAGTGATGGTTGGCAAATTCAGAGGCTTTAGAGCAAGTTGACGGCAGCATGGTTGGGGGGAGAGGGGGGGGGGGTTCATACGAATGTAAATTTCAAACTACAACTCACACGCGTGCATTCTGTATACGTATTTTCAGCCTTTTATGTGCTGTGACATACATTTTTTCGCACTAATTTATGTGTGTTATGTCATCATAAAATGAGGATGAATTAACAAAGGACTGGGGAAAGTTGTTCAAACGGAAACGTAATATTTGTGCTCGACACTCGTAAATAAACCTCACATTGTGATGGTTAACTCTCGCGTCCTCTGGATGATTTCAAATTCGAATTTATTGAATCCGTCAGGCTATTCAAACTGTACCTTTTCGTGGTATTCCTCAGTCTAACGAGGAGGAACCGAAGTACTCTCTTGGAAAAACTTCCTTGTACACTTTAACATAACCACAGTGGTCGAGTTACTGGAATTCATAGTTACATACACATACAGTAGCACTGTGATACAAGCCCGAAGGTCGCGGGTTCGATTCCCTATTGTGTCATTGGAATGTTTCATTGACATAGCCCTTCCGGCCGCACTATGGCCCTAGAGTCGACTCATCCTCTAATAGAAATGAGTACCAGGAATATTTCCTGGGTGCAAAGGCAGCCGGTGGGTAAGGCTGATAAACTTACCACCTTCATGTGCCGATTGTCTCGAATCTGGGAGCCTCAACCTCCGGGAACCCACAGGACCTGTCTAGTCCTGTAGAGTGATTGCTGTACCTTACATATAGTAAAAGTAAAGGTCAAGTGATCCCTTTACAGGCCCGGTGTGGCCCAGAGGGTGGGTAGAGGTATAGGTCTACTTTTCCATGACCGCGGCACTAGAAGGGGGTGAGTGGTCAGCAGCACGCTCCGGTCACACTTTACCCCCAGGAAAGACCCGGTACCCATTGTACAGGAGGCTGGGTGGACCCCAGGGCCGGGCTGGACGAGCGGAAAATCTCGTCCCCACCGGAATTCGATCCCGGACCGTCCGGCCCGTACCACAGTCGCTATACCGACTGACCTACCCGGCCCACACCTTGCATACAGTAGGATATATAAATGTACATGCACACGAGAAGGTGTCGTGAAACAAATCTATACATGGTCATTCCGTTTGATGGCATTCTTTGGATCCGTCGCACAGACAAATAATAGCTCATGACCCACGAATTGCATAATTTTTTTTTTTTTACACAAATGGGAGTTGAAAAGATCGTACTGAAGAATTCGGGAAGTGAGAGGCTATCCTGCGTAGGGAAAGAAAAACGCCGTGACAGTAATAGGCAGTGGCTGTGAACATATCTATCGTAACGTCTTACATGTGACGGTAACAAAAAGTTCCTTCGATATCGAGGTACGACACAAATGTATAAAACGTACATTTTTCTTCGTCTCTCTTTCTGGCAGATGTAATATTTTAAGTAAACTGTTGCCTAACTTTCTTCATTTGTTTACGTACAAGAAAGTTCTAAAAACTTTATAGTCCTGTTGAACAAAGGCTAAGCGAATGGGTGCGGAATATTGATACGCTCCGACTGGTCTTTGGAAGGTTATTTCGTGTCGAATGGTACTAAGAATATACAATGATGTGTCAGTCAAACACAACAAAACTTTTATTATGTTTATTATTGTACTAGGGCAACATGTTTCATTTCTTATAGAATCATCTTCAAGCCCTTCCAAGAAAATATATCCTTACATAAAATATTTAAAAATGCGCTGTGGAATCCCAAACGCTTACATTCTTTCATAAAACTATGTATAAAATGCATTTTATACATAGTTTTATCAAGAAGGGCCTGAAGATGATTATATGAGAATCGAAACATGTTTCCCTAGTACAATAATAAACATAATAAAAATGTTGTTGTGTTTGACTGACACATCATTGTATATTTATATATGTGTTAAACACTTTGGTGTGGCAAACATTAAAAAGAGTACTAAGAAACTTGAAGTATGAACAGTTGAGGAAATACCAGTTGTTGATTTACATTTGTCCACATGCTTGTGATGTGGTTGATAATTTTGAAATGAATTACGTATTCTCATCTACAGGATATCGCCTGCCAGAGGACACAATTATTTAAAGTGACAAGCAATATTTGATAAAATGAAGTGTCCCCGTATTTGACGATCATTGAATGACAGTTATATTCTTCTGAATGTGTAATTAATTTCGAAGTTGTATAGCGAAATTGCTAGCTATGCGGAATTGTGAAGTGCCGAGGAATGTACAAGGTACGCACACGGTAACACACGACAAATAGTCTTTGCCAGCGCTGGAGGAGATTAATACGCGAAACAGGAAATCTGTCTAGTGATTCAGTAGGGGAAGATACGAGGTGGGAATTGAATTAACACGTGTGGCGCAAACCGTTTATTAAATTACCCGTTTGCCCCATTTAAATAGCTAAAACTCGACAGCCCATCTGAAGCAAATGCTTTGTGCCTTCATGTGGACACTATTCGATTTTCATTGCATTTTGTACATAAACACCTGCAGTTTAATTATCAACAGTACAGAGAATATTATTTAGTTTCGCATTTTAATCTTGACGTTGGGTATGGCTTGGGCGTGTAAAGTGTGGCTCGCGAGAAGTGTGGCTCGTGAGAGAAGTCATATTACACATAAGCTGTATATACAGTATGTGTGTGCATTGTGCGTCTGTGTGTGTTCGAAGTGATTCTTCGCATTCCCTGTAGGTTCGTATTTTGTCCTTTCCGTCCTGATAGCGTGGAACTCTGAAGTTAAAGCCAAACGGCTATTACAGTTCTAATTGTAAAGTATATTTCAAGATTTTGAACACGACTTTTTGCTCGTAGATCTAGCGTTAACAAACAAACAGATACATCATGCCGCTTTGTCTTTCGACAGGTGAGTCAGTGTAGGAGTTGCTGATGGACAGACAAGGAGAAATTTTACTCCCATTTCGGATTAGGGATATAGGATATTATCCTCGGCGCATTTGCGAGAAGCAATCTCTCCGGAAAGGTTAGACACCCATCCTCAAAATCCATGTACCTTGAATGCGACCTTAACTGTCATTATTGTTAATCTGAGATCCAAGACATCGATTCGCCCTTTAATTTGGAGTTAATATATGCGTTTTAGTCACTCTCATCGTGGGACGGGATCCCAATTGAGAAGTCAGTAGTCGCTCGTCTGGCTCAATGAATTACTTTCCTTTCATGGAGCCCCAAATTTTATAAGGTATTCCCAAGAGCCCGTCTTTGGTATCCACCCTTAGCCAATATATGTCTATTTTACACACCCTTGTATACTTATAACTCATTTCTGTTGTTATCTTGCTTATACTTAAATCTTCCACATGTTCTCCCCTCCTCGTGATTTTCATCTAAATTTTGTATGATTTTATCGTCTTCTCCATTCGTGCTACGTTCCTGGCACGTGACAGTGAACACCTTGCTGAATTTATGTTTAAATGAAGTAATAACTGCAATTATCGAAGGTACAGAAAATCTGAGGATTTAAATGCATCATCTCTGCATTCGCGTAACTTTTTACGTGGATGTGCTAAGAGAATTATATCCTCTATCTCTGGAAAATTTCAAAGTCAAGTGCACATCGTGTATGTGTGTAACAGCTCAACTTAAAATACCCCGCTCCTATTTCTTTCGTGTTGACACATTTTGAGGTGGCATAGCGAGGGTTTCATGTACAATATGGGGCAAAGGAATTTAGGGTATTTACGTAAATAAAATCACCTTTCTGAAACATTGGAATTCTTTTGTGGTTTCGGTGGCAAGGTTTTACAACTTTCCACCAGATTTGTTTCGCAGAAAAGTGCAATTGCTGACAGAATTGCTGAATGTTTGTACAACGACACTTCCACTCTCCGAGATATGACACTCGTAAAAATATCCAGTGTAGCAAACATCAGGTATTTCGTCCATTTGCTCTGATTGGTGTCAGAATACGTTGAAGCCATACTGCGAGAGACGGGGTTTGACATTTGGAAGAATGAAATTACTCTAAATAACATGTAAACCTGTAGGCACCAATTTGACGTTCAGGTGATCGTGCATCGTGATAAATTCTAGTAACAAAACCAACTAGATGCACTAATTTCTCAAATTTGTTTTATTTTTGGAATGAAATCTACCTGTTTCGGACAGTTCCTCTGTCCATCATCAGGAGTTTTTCAGTGTACATATGACATATGCCATTTCTGTGTGTACAGTGAAAATCTCGTGATGATGGACAGAGGAGCTGCCCGAAACCTGTAGAGTTTTATTCCAAAAATAAAATAAATTTGATAAATAAGTGCATATAGTTGGTTTTATTATAAGAATATAGGCACTACCTAAAAATTATACCGCGTGCCTCTTATACAAACTAACCGAGGCAGAATGCATATACCGTGTACAAGTATTCTCGAAAATAATCCGCACCCGAATCTAATCCGCACTAGTTTTTGCCGATTCCTTAAACGAAAAAAAAAATGTTAGTTCGCGGTTCTAAACCGCACCTTTCCTTCAACCGCCCCTTGCCTACAAGGCAGACTGATTGAATAATATTGGATGTTACCAATGCTTTAACCGTTATCCGACTAACGCGCCGTGTGGGAAGTGGCCATTTAACTGCCAGCGGTACAGTTATGAGTTATGAAAGATGACGGCGAGTCTGATGAATAATAAATTATAAATATTATACATAATAAATAAAATAATAAATTATTTATTGTATTGTTCTTACGGCACGTACAGCGGCTCTATCATTTTTCCAAAATCCAGCTCACGACCGCGAACCTAATCCGCACGTGATTCTAATCCGCATCTGATTTTTTTAGTCCTCTGAAAGTGTAAAAAGGGTGCGGATTAGATTCGAGAATATAAGGTATTCATGACGTTAATGTACGTTTTGCCTTTTGTTACGGCATGCCTTAAAGCCATAAACGTAGTAGTCTGCGGATGTTTGTAGAGTACAACATTTGTAGCTGTGTTCGTGAGAGATTTTGATACATTTTTGGGAAATCTGTCTGGCCCGGTAACCGTGTTAATTTTTTGTATTTCTGTAAAATTGTACGACACAAGAATTTCGTACTTGCAGTCTATAGTGTCGTTTTTTTTTTGTTTCAAAGGAGGGGCGTCCTTTGGATGAGATGTGTTCGTGCAAAGGTCTATAGACCTCGTCAACTGCATGAAAATTTATTGGGGAAGAGAACACGGACAGACTCAGAGATATGATCGTGGAAAATACTTTTTTCTTCTGTGTGGTAAGGAAAGTAGAGTGAAATAAAAAGAGAGAGAAGTGAAGGGAGACTGCAAAAGAAAACCGTGAAAGGAAGAGCCGGTAAATAGTATTCGGCGTAAAGTTATATGAAAATTGCCAAATTTCTGTCCCCGTATGGCGAATAGTAACAACGGCAGTTAAAACTCGACATATTCATTCGCAAATTTTTTTTGGGTGTGGGGTGGGGGGTGGGGGGTGAGACGGGAGTAATTCCATTTTGTGCCACTCTGCTTTTATTGAAAATGGCATAATTCAGAACGGCACGCCACTTGGCTCTCTCATTACAATGTTAACAGATCTGCAGAACTGTATTGTATGGTTGCAGGGAAAGAAATTGCGGACAGCTACCGTTCAGTTCACAGTTAATATTTGGCCCTCTTTTGCTCCGTATTCCTTGTAGCAACAAACGACCTCGTTCTATTGCCTTCACAAGAAGCAAGCGAGCAGACAAGAACATGGTAAGTATTTACATACAAGCACACTTATCTGTTCGTAGTCTCAATAACACCCTGTTGTTGGAACCAACGGAATATTCGTTACCATTAGCATGGTCTGTGCCGTTGACTGTTCGTATGGTAAAAGTCCAGTTGTTTAGCGAAGAAATTTTCTCCAGGACCTGCTGTAACATAAGCCTTTCATTTGTTGTTTTTTGTTTTTCGTTTCTCCATCGTTACTTGCTTACTTAATCCATGGAGCATAGTCCTTCTTGAGAAGCCAACTCGTTCTCTGCTAGAGAAGAAATTCCCCACATTTTGTGGAGCCCGAAGGTTCATTACCGCGTTTACAAGAGCCAGTTACCTGTCCCTTCCTGATCCAGTTCAATCCAGTACATGCGCCCAATCCCACTTCCTGAAGATCGGTCGTGATATTATCCTCCCATCTACGCTTGGATCCTCCAAGTGGTCTGTTTCCCTCAGGTTTTTCCACCAAAACCCTGTATGCATCTCTCCTCTCCCCCATACACACTACGTATCCCGCCCATCTCATTCTTTTCGATTTGATCACAAGAATAATATCTGGTGAGGAGTACAAATCATTAAGTTCCTCTTTATTTAATTTCTTCCACTCATTTTTATGTCGTCCCTCTTGGCCCAAATATTCTCCTCAGTAATCCTGTTCTCAAACACCTTCATCCTACGTTCCTTACTCAATGTCAGCGACAAAGTTTTACACCCATACAAAACAAAAGACAAAATTATAGTTCTGTTTATCTTTATCTTTATATTTTTGGCTACCCAACTGGAAGATAATAGGTTCTGCACCGAATTATGTCAAGCAATCCCTGACTTCATTCTGCGCTTAATTTCTTCCTGAATAGAATTTTTATTCGGTAGGGTTGTTCCCAAACATCTGAAATGTTCCACCGGTTCAAAGGAACTTTTATCAATATTTACATAGTGACTTCGCCCTGCATTCTTATTGCGAGACATGACCAGTCTCCTGATTAGCAGCTACTAGAGATTCCGTGTTTTACTTTATAGTGTGTACGCTTCAGCCCAATACATTAACATCATCAGTATAAACTAGCAGCTCATATGTACCATTTAATTGCAAGCCGTACTGGATTACCGGAACCTTCCTATCGGCACACACTAAAGCATAGTTAACAGTCACTGGCGATAAAGCATCTCCTTGTTACAAACCATTCATAAAAGGGAACATGTCAGACCGATGCTTTCCTGCACGGACTCTGCTGGAGGTTTCGTTCAGACACATTTTTAGTAGCCTTACCAGTTTCATGGGGATACCAAACTCATCGAGAATATTATACAAGACTTCCCTCCAAACTGAACCATAGGCTTTTTTGAAGCCTGTAAGTAGACGATGCACTGTTTCATTGTATTCCTGTTCTATCGCAAGTATTTGACGAATGCGGAATATACTCTCAGTAATTGACCTGATGCGTCGATATCCTCACTGATGATCCCCAGTAATTTCCTCTGCATATTTCTCCATCCCATTCAGGATATAAAATTCCTACTCCAAACGCTGTATTCTATTTTTTTTTTCTGCTCCCAGTTTATCGTTCCTTGAACTGATAGGGGTTGGCATTTTGACGGAAGGTTTGTTTGTAACCCAAGTGCCTGGTAATGCAGGAAACGCACTCGGTCGATTTGTGTGGGTTACGATATACAGGGTGATTGAAAAAGATGGACTCAATTGAACAGTAAACGGCGCCTCAACACACCAGACAGTTGGTTGCGGTATTCCAAGTTCTCTGCCCGCTCTACGGGTTGACTTGCGTGGGATACGCTCAAAAATTTCTTGAATTCGTCTCACGTTCTCCTCCGATACACGTGGTCGGCCGGAGCTTTTGCCCTTACACAGACAGCATATTTGCTCAAATTAGTGATTCCAACGACAAATGCTCTTCCTCTTTGGAGGTTGAATGTTGAAACGAAGACGCACGCTGCACAGCAGTCGCCGACTCTGTTTTAATGAACTCACGAACGCAAAAATGCTTGTGCTGCATAGTAGCCATTTTGCTCTCAACTGGCGCTGCTGCACGGCTGTGCATTAGGCGAGCGCTCTAGCGGTGAAATTTAAAAACTTAGGACCTCCTCTTTCAAATGTTACGTAGATCATTCACATGCCTTGCATATTGCAGGAAATATAGACGTACAAAATTGAGTCCATCTTTTTTAATCATGCTGTATTTCTGTTTCATGTTCGTTGTACAAAGAGTTTTGAATCGATTTTTAGGCAGGCAGATTTGTAGTTGGATGTTTGGGCAGGTGAGTAGGTGGGTAGATGGATACAACCTTATTGTACATATTTGCTTTTAATTTAACGATTTGATTACCTTAAGTACCCCATAAGACAAAAATCGATGTTAAATAACGGCCAGCCACTTCTTTTCCAGTCCTCAGTGGTACATCACCTCATTTAACGTTTAAATGAACACTGCAGTTGATACGGCGAAGTCTTAAGTGACGACTTGCCTTCTAACCCACTAATTATATTAGTCCACCAATTTTTCTACATAATAAATTTCACGTCATTCGACTGATGTCAACATGGATGAAGTAAAATTTAATTTTAGTAATTAACCAAACTAATGCACAAATTCTTGCTTTATAATAAGTTTATTATATGCCTCTACATGTTTCGAGCAATATTGTGCTCATCATCAGAAGGTGTGACGATACCAGATGCTGTATAATACAATTTTGACCTTCTGATGATGAGCACAATATTGCTCGAAACATGTAGAGGCATATAATAAACTTATTATAAAGCAAGAATTTGTGCATTAGTTTGGTTAATTGCTAAGATTATACTGAGATGCACGGTCAGCAAAACACCAAAAAAAGAAAAAGTAAAATGTAGTTAACAATTAAAAATGAAACACTTTGCCGGTGCATAGAATCTCTCTGCACTGGGTTGGCTAGAATTCGAGTAATCTGAATGTAGAAGTCTTAAATGTTACCCGGCCCTGATTCGTAGTTTTTACTGACGTTTCGATACAGCCTAAGGGTCCCATCTTGAAGGGCCAATCATTCAGCCAACGCTGCGTAACGTCCTAGAAGAACGGAATCCTGAGCTACGCCGCGACGGTAGCCTGATATCTCGCAAGCTGGTACCGTTAATTGTGCCAAGTTACGTGGCTGAACGAGCTAGAATCGCGGCGGCACCCGGATGCAGCCATTCTCCCTCAGAACTTAATTATATACTCGGATTATCTTTTTAATTAAGAGAGGATTAAACCCAAACCATTTATATTAAGAGCGGATGTAATTTCACCTGTTATGAACATCAGACCCTCGGTTGTTTTTGCTGCTGCAATGGATGTGTAGTGATCATGAAGATGGACACCGCCCAGTGCGTGTCCTATTTCTGTTGTCCGAATGCAACCAAGAGGTGGTACAGCTGGTGTAGCCTGGAATTGTTATTGGTCTTTATATTATGCCACTAAACTGCCTTCATATTGCAGATATCGTAACTAAGGTTCTCTCAGTAAAGAAATTACCGGGCTTTTGTGAGCAGAATAGTAAGCTTTGTATTAGTTATTTTGCCATCTGGAACCCATAAATATTTAAAGGTGGCACTGGTTACGGGATATGCAGTTTTTACTAAGCCTGCTTCGTTGACAGGGAAACATACGAACATACGTGCTGGCGAAACAAACGTTTACGATTTTGTAAGAGTGGAAGCATGTGCAAGGTACGGATAAATGATGCGTTAGTTGGTGGTTAGTTTGTGTTTTGTTAGTTGAGATACGTATTAGGAACTGTGGTTAGCGTACATGATGGTGAGCTTACTAGTCAAGTTTAGTACTTTGTATCCGGAAGTATGCTTGTTCCGTCTGTGCCTGGAGCCAGTCTACGTTCACTACAGAAATGATGTGGCCTCCTCTGAGTGCTTGAAGCAATGTGCAGGAGAGTAGGACATTGTCTTTAGACGGCGCGACTGCTAGCTATCACAGGCTTTCTTCATTAGCGTTCGTAACATTCATATGGAATGTTACACAGTGTTATATAATTACACTGTTGAGGTAAATAAAAGTGACAGTAACTGTTTACCTTTGTTTTGTCTTCCCGTTTGCTTTCTAAAAGTGTAAAGATTAAAATATACAGCGTTATAATGTTGTTTGTTGTTTTGTTTGGGTATGAAACTTGGTCTCTCCCATTAAGGGAAGGACACAGGCTCAGGGTGTTGGTGACTGGGGTGCTGAGGAAGGTACTTGCAGGTGGGAGGGATATAATGATAGGAGACAGGGGAAAATTCATAATTGGGAGCCTAATGGTTTGTGCTCTTCACCGACTATTATTTGGGTCATCAGGTCAAGGGGAATGAGATGGATGGAGGTGCATAGAGCACGTATGGGGGATAAGAGAAATGTTTACAGAGTTTGATGAGGGAACCTGCAGAATAGAGATAATTTGAAGGTCTAGGCTTAGATGAGATGATAATATTATAATTGTTTTTTTAACTCATGGTTCCGTGCATCACAATTCAATGTTAATAAAAATCCAGCCAGATGCAACAGTATGCAGATATTTATTCACTGCAAAGTCACTTTGACAAAGTGACTTTGCAGTGAATAAATATCTGCATACTGTTGCATCAGGCTGTATTTTTATTAACATTATAATTGTTCTTGAAGAAAAGTAATGAGAGAACCGGACGGAATTAATCTGGCTCTGGTAAGGGACTAATGGTGGGCTGTGGTGAATACGGCTCTTTCGGTTTCCGTATTATAAGGGGAATTTCTTGACTAGCTGGGGAATTGTTAGCTTCTCAAGATGACTGTGTTCCGTGGAATTAGGTAGTTAGTTGGGTAGTTCGTGTGTTAGTTTAGGTGGTTTTTTGGTGGCATTTTCCCAGTTCTGTATTCAGACCGGTGCCATCATTGATTCCGCTCGCAGGTTTGTAAATTTGTCCCAGGCAAAATATTTATACACTTTGTCGGAAAGCCCGTTTGTCGCAATTCGTTGTCGGTAGCCGCGCAGTTTCTCTTGATGCCAGTTGCTGCGTGACACGACACTTTTATGGATCGAGGAAACACGGACCGATGTTCCGTCTCATTTGAAGGTGTCTGCTTTTATTTGACCTTCGAAGCGAATAGAATGTGGTAGCTACATTGAGTCTGCGGTACAACAAGTCGGTAAGCTAACCAGCGCATGGATATCGGGTATTGTAAGGATCTAGCTTGAAACCCCTGATCACTCAAGTTTCTTTATGTGGGGATTGTGTTTGACAGTGTCTGAACTATTTTATTTCAGTGAGGAGTGTAGTGATCGTGATGTGCGAGGTATTGTAAGTGAAGCACCGGCATGTGAATGTACGTGATCCGTGACATTCCCTTTGGTTATTTTATTTACTCCTATCTTCACTTTGTCCCCTTAACTTGGCGAATTCTAATTTTCTTGTTATTTGAAGATGGACTTGAGCAGTACGAACGTTCTAACAAAGGGTCGTCGTACGGGACTTGCACATGCGCAGCTATCGTATTTTTGAACTAAACAGGATCATTGAATTGAAGTGACTCCGGATTACGGTCTTGGCGGTTTTGGTTTTCGCAAGTTCCGTATGCTCGTACAGTCCGAGCAGGGGGTTTCACTTGTGAACCTGCATGACCCAGACCGTAAAGTGACTGGCTGCCGAATTTTGGTGTCTGTTTTTCTTTACCTTCTTGTGTAGCGTAGCAGTGGGGCTCGTTTGGCCTCTTGTCCGATGCTGTTTCCCCAGGCTTCTAGCTGTTGAAACTGTCCTCTAACCTTTCATCTTTTAGGCTAGTGAGGATAAGACTGTTTGTAAAGGCTAACCCGCACGCCTATTTGCAGTGATGTGCAGGGTGTTATATAAAAGGTTTAAGTTGTATGGAATTGCTTTTATCAGCAGGTTATAGGAAGAGGTTTTGTGGAGTGTGGATGTAACTGTTTGAAATATGATATTGACATACAGTCGAATTCGATATTAACGTCATGAAACGCTGAATATTTTATGTCATTTTAAACGTCTGTTGTTCTAACCGAATTGTGTTACGTTATGGTTAACAGGAGTTAACTGGTACCAACGGAATATCTGACGCTGTAAACGTGCGCCGTACAAACGGATGTCTTTGTAACGGGGTTCGACTGGAATTCATGTTAACTATTCATGTACCACCGCACAGTAAACGCACATCATCATTGCGAAGACAAATGTGTCAGTGCTCCCTGGGGAAGTAACACCCGTTTATTCATAAAACTTTACAAAACTCATAAATACTTTCAGTGGACAAAATTTAGAAATAATTTTTGTAGAAACGCAGCCCGTACTATGTGGGAGTGGCATGATGCGCCTAAGTTTTTTTTTTTTTACCTGCTATGTTGGATGATGACTGCGCATGTGCTTAGCAAGTATTTGTGGACAATCGATAAGGTGGGGTCCTCCAGGTGTAGGGTTGGGCACAGGACTAACAAACCCTGACCGTATAACCACTTGTCCTCCAGGCATTCTATAACATTTGATCCCTTGCGTTTCTTGGAGGATATAATATGGAAAGGAACGGAGGCGATTTTGTGCCTGCTGTTATGAACATATTTAGCGACAGTTTCTCGATTAAGGGAATAATACAATATCTCGAAAAACGTTCTGTAGGGCAAGGTTACCTTCGATGGACCAGTTCGGCATTATTGATAACAATAAAGGAATGTGTTGCATATAGACAGGCAATGAATATTGCTTTAAATACCTAATTGTGTTCTCCTTTAGTCAAACGTGACGTTACTGAATTAATATTTAAAGTCGGCTCAGCTGTGTGTATAATTTGGCCGTGAAAGCGGTAAGCAAATTAAACCGCAACTCGAAAGTCAGATCTTTAATTTGCTTTAATATTTTATCGTGCAACAATGTGAAAAGTCAACTTGATGCAACAATGTAATTTATTGATGTATCCTTCGCTCGACATGTTTCGGGCGCATACGCCAGTCATCAGGAGCACTAGATGCCGTGCGGTACCATCCGCACCATACACACGACCTACGCAGCGGCTCTCAAGACCACCACCCATCTACAAACTCGGAGCAGAAAACCATATTCTGCAACTTAACATCTAATGCTCCTGATGATGGGCGTATGCGCCCGAAACATGTCGGGCTAAGGATACATCAATAAATTACTTAGTTGCATCAAGTTGGCATTTCACTTTATTTCATAAGGAAGATGCACGGTCAAACAACCCTCAATATTTTATCGTGGCTTTCTTACTGGACCAGTCTTACCAGTGTTGCCACAGTAACTTCTCAAACTTTGCACTATAAGTAGCTTCACTCTTGATATGACGTTTGTCACTTTGACTTTTTAACCATACCCTTTTTTGAGGTAACAAGACAGGCCTACAACGCTTCGAGGAATGCGTATAATTAGGAGACATACTGAAAACGCACTTCTTGTCACTGTGGAGTTACTTCCGAATTATCTGAAATACAAAAACGCATCTGAACTCAGCTGTACGTCCTACAGTGTGGGTCGCATCAGGACTGTATCTCTCTTGGGGGTCTGAATAAAGTTTCTTGACCTAATATCTGCCGACTCTAAGTTGTACTTAGGCGTGACGAGCGTGGGAAATTTCTTCCTTCTAAGCAGACCACCCTAGTGGCGTACACGGTTCTTAAAAGTTTTGTTTCGCCATTATTGGACATTACTGGACTCGGTAAAAGCTTTTTCTCGTGTTTTGGTCTCCAGTTCCTGCCCCCTGAAGAAACAAGTAAAGTGGTCGCTGACTTTACTTAGTACTTAAGTTTCATATTTGTCCTATCGTGAACGATTTGACACCTTGGGTCCGTTTACATTCAGCTGTATTGTCCCTTGCGCTATCACTATAGTAGACGCTAGTAATGTTCGTTTGTAGGAAAAACCAATATAGGTCAAATTCAAATATGGCGCACAGGACTCACGTAAAAATTCGTGGGGTGGGTGCTGATCTGCCGCTTTTGGATGGGCGTACAGTCGTGTTCAATAACTGTGGTGACCGTTCCTTTTTTTTTTTTTTTTTTAAAGCCAATATGCGCAACCCACAGTTACTGTAGCATTGCAGTCTCTGAACGCCAGTAATTGAATCTCTTGTCTTTTCGATACAACGCTGGTATTGTCAAATCTCTTTCTTATGCCAGTTCACTCCCATTCACATGGCATATTGTCCAAGTGTCTGTTTTAATATTTGCCAGTCGAATAGCATGACCGATTGGTTAGCTGTTTTGTTTGTTGGGGTCTGCCCTTCGAAACTTCCTTGATTTATCTGCAAATGTAGTAGACTACATTTGTGTACGAGGCGCAGAAAATCCTATACTGTACACATTTCAGCACTTTTATTTTGCAAGAAGTTGCCGGAAAACATTATTTTGAAATGTATATAATTCGTGTTGTGTTTGCATATTTATGGTTGGTGTTTTGAGTCTAAGCATGTTTCCTGTATGTTGTGGAGTGCATAGTTGTTGTCTCTTTACAGGTGAGTGAGTGACCGACATTTCAAGGCACGAATGTGCGGAGCACGATGCAAGGAATGTGACGTGCCAACATAACACTGCACATCAGTTTGATACGGTGTTACACAGGTAATATGACGTATCTGCATGCTGTACGTTAGCTTGATAGTGTTATGTTCCTGTACAGGAACATAACAACATGTACTTATAGACCAGCTGCCAACGTACAAAAAAGTCATATTTAGTAGCTTTATCAGGTTCAATTCT